>TARA_B110000444_G_scaffold257851_1_pt1 | contig 26044 bp, 24 predicted proteins | sample TARA_B110000444 | Tara Oceans TARA_B110000444 (sample SAMEA4398370) | marine metagenome | biome: Polar Biome; feature: [SRF] surface water layer (ENVO:00010504); material: water (ENVO:00002006), including particulate matter (ENVO:01000060) such as... | depth 5 m | reverse complement strand
CGACGAAAATCCCGCCTATTGCTGAGATGAGGTTTGGAATTCTTTGTCCCATTCCAATCATTGAACGAACTTGCATAACCGTTGCAACCAGCAACAAAATACTGCTAACGATTAGCATGATTATTGCAACATATCCTGCATCGTGCATATCTTTTCTGTCCGCACAAATTGCTTCGATTTCTTCTCCCTCTAGGTCCTTACAATCATCGTAAAGCGATTCGTAAGACTCCGATTCTACATCATCATTTACCGAATTACTTGTAGCCAGCTCAGTTAGACTGTAGTCTCCAGTAAATGAGACATCCCCTACTTCCTGAGTTGTGGTTAGCCAGGATTCGTTAATTATCGAATTAGATGCTAAAACAAGAGCAAAAACCGTTAACGCAAGAGCCAACTGGGCTCCTGATTTTCGGTTTACTGTAACTGCCGAGGCAGGCATTGCAACTGGTGAGGCATCATCGCCCATAAAGAGCGATGACACCTCTCCGCTGATGAAACTTCACCTTGTAGGTGGTTTCAAGCGTGCTTCTCGGTAAGCCAAGCTTTGACGTCATCGCGAGATGCGAATCCTTTACCTTCCTTGGTCCCGATAACTGTTTCAATTGCTGCTTCTGAAGCGATGTCAAGGATCCTGTCACTGACTGCTCCATTGAATACAATTGCAACTGCGCCGTCTGCTTCTACTGCTGCTGCTGCCAGACTTTTAGGCCCGACTGCGTCAGAAATAGTTCCGTCAACATTTACAAACACTGCATTGTTGGCTTTCAAGCCAGCAATATGGTCAAAGTATTCGTGTACTTCAGCCGGCGCTTCTGCTGCTTCTTCTGGTGCTGCTTCTTCCAACCATGCATCTGAACCTTCGCTAGGAGCGTCGGCAGGTAGTTTTGCTGCGAACTTAGCAGTCTCAACCCTTTGAGATAGACACTTTGTGGCAGTTTTCTGCGGTAGTAATTCCCACTCTTGGCCAACAGGGGCTTGAGCGACGAAGTCTATCTTCATGGTTTCATTGAGTTGGCGGAATAACATCTCGCCACCCCTATCACCATCTATTGCTAGAATGACATTTTCTTTTGTCTTTGCTAAGTCGATTAGTTCTTGTTTAATCGTGCCCGCGCCGTCACATGAAATTGCATTCTTTACGCCGAAGTTGAGTAGATTACGAACATCGTTTCTACCTTCTACAATGATTAATGAATCACTGCTTTCAACGTTAGGACCACAAGTTAAGCCATGGTAGTTCTTTGCTGTACCAACTGTTAGTACACTGCGAACTTCTTCGATGACTGTCTTCGTAGCCGCATCGCCAGAATTGACCATTTCCAATAACAGGTCTTTCGCTCGGTCGATAACTGCGTTAACTTTGGTTGAGCGAACATCCTGTATTTCTGTTACAACAATTTTTGCTGCACAAGGCCCGATTCTATCGATTGTCTCGAGACTAGATGCAATGATTGCTGTTTCTACATTGTCCATGCTGCTGGGGATTAATATCTCGCCAGTGACTTTGCCACCACTGCTCTTAACCTCGACATCGACGTGGCCGATGCGTGCTGTTCGCTGTAGTTTGCGTAGTTCTAGATCATCACCAAGCAGACCTTCTGTCTGCCCCATGATTGCGCCAATAATGTCCTTGCGCTGGACGTTTCCGTTGACCTTTAGGTCTGCTTTAATGAGGTACTTCATAGCTTTACTGGATTTACCAGATCCGCCTTTGTGCCCTCCACTGTGTTTTTTTACCATAGGAATCTCTCCTCGTTCTTACCCTGTACACTATCCCTTTCAGTGAGCCTTTCGGCGCGTTTCCAGGGTGACCAATCTGCCAAAAAAAAGAGGCTTAAATTGGTCGTGAATCGGATTTGAACAATTATCCGGAGCGGCTACCCCTTCTTGAACCCTATCTCTAAAAAAATGTTGAATTTGCTATTTTGCCGGTTTTCAATGAGGTTCAAGTGTAGGATGGTTCTCGCTAAGACGTGAGCGGCGAAAATGTTGGTGCACTCAATGTGTTTAGAACCACAACCGAAATAATGCTTCGGGACGGGGTTTTAACGCGTGAGGAAAAGCGCCTAATCATCAAGTTGGCGAATGCTTTGGGACTTAGTCCTGAAGAGCCGGCCGAAGTTTATGCCGCCATCAGAGAAAAGCGGGAAACTGGACCAGGGGAGGAAGTTACGCCAAACGAGCAGAAACTGGTATACAAGTTAGTTTTCGAAGTTGCAATTGTTAACGCATCGCTATCAAAAGACGAGTTCGCCGTCCTAGCACACCTTAGAGGCGAATTCAATATCGATGATGAGGACCACTCAAGAATAGAAGCTGATTTACGTGACATGATTCGTCAGAAAACAGAAGATGAGAATGTTGTTGACAAATTACTAGGAACCCTGAAGGACAGTGTTTCTCTTGTTGGAAGTCTGTTTGATAGTGTTCGAACAAAGAGTGCATGAGGCGGTATTGTGGTCGATGACCTCGATCTCTTGCTCGATGAAGGGCTCCCCAAAGGGCGGAAATGCCTTACATTCATCAAACGAACCTATGACTGCGGAGCCCAGAGTTTTGTCAATCGTTCGATTACCGACAAGTTGCTACTAAAGAGTGGTTTGTCATTTCACATTGGAACCGATGACCCTACAATGCGCAGGGTCGCCTCCTGGCTGCTTACTAATTACGCAGAAAGGTCTGAAGAGATAATCAAACGTCTGTGGAAGAGGAGCGGCAGAGAGGATGTCAAATTAATCGGTTTGTTGATTGCAAATATTGAAGGCGACGCCTGGGGCAAGATGCTGTCCATAATAGATAGAGGCATTCCGATTGATTTGGTCTTAGAAGTCGCTGAGGAAATTAAACGCTCGGGGCGTGACGTTCCTACTGCGGAATACCTCGCTAAATGGAACAAAAGTAAAGTCGAAAAGCAGAATGCAGTATTGATTGCTTCATTAGACATGAAAGAGGAATTTATCGAATTAATTAGTTCAGCCCCCGCCGGGGGAGAATTGTATGAACGCATTCGAAAGCGTTCTCTTGATGCGTGAGTTTATTGTTGCCCCTTCGATAAGCGCACAATATGGCAGACCGATTTCTACCGGCGGATGACCCGGTACTTGAGGAAGTCCTGAATTGGACTGTTGAACGTGACGCCCAAGATATTAGGCGATTATTGGAGTGGTTGCCACTTGCTCGCTCATCCAAAGAAAGGCGTGCATTACTAGCCAGAGTTCATGAATTACTAGGAGAGGTCGAATTGTCATTAGACGGCCTTGACTCAATGCACTGAGGCGTATTTGATGACGACCGGCATCATCCTTGCAGGAGGAAAATCTTCACGAATGGGTGAAGATAAAGCCCTAATTTATTCAAATGTTAAACGACTTACTAGTGAGTTGAAAAGGGCGGGGTGTAATAGAATTGTAATAATGTGTGGAACTGAAGAACGCATGAATCTTTTCGACGGGGAATGTGTGGCCGACACAGATGACAATCTAGCCGAATCGATTGTTGGTCTTGTGTCTAGAATCGAGGGCCCCATACAATTAGCGCCCTGTGATGCTTACTTGGCCGATGCAGATTTTTTCAAGAGAATCGAGGGGGTCCCTCTCGACGACTCAGGCCAGCGGCAACCACTACTGGCCAATATGAGGAGTGGTTCTATTCTTGAATCATCAAAGAAAATCTCTGAAGTTTTTGCAAATATCCCCTCTTGTAAAGGAGGAATAAGAGCTAGGAACGTCAACACTCCTGAGCAACTCAAGGAGATAGAATATCTCCTGCAGCGAGACGGTCAATAACTGACGGATAGAGTAAATGTTCCTTCAACTTGACCTTTTCACCAAGAGACTCTTCATCATCCGATGGCAATACCTCAACTTCTTCTTGCGCTATAATCGGGCCTGAGTCCATTCCACTATCAACAAAATGAACTGTACATCCTGACTTAGTTGCTTTTGCAGCGATAGCATCTCTATGGGCGTGTGCGCCAGGGAAGTTTGGTAATAATGAAGGATGGATATTGAGTAGTCGGCCTGCCCATGGCTTAACGAAATTAGGAGTAAGTATTCGCATATAACCTGACAAAATTATCGCCTCAACCCCATAATCTGCTAAGACCTGATTTATTTCTTCTTCATGGACCATTCTTCGGTTTTCGCTATTTTCGATTTCTGGTAGCGGAACCACGATTGCTGTAACGCCCATAGATTCGGCCTTGCCTAGACCAGCAATATCTGGCCTATCGCTAACAACTACATTCGTTGTGTGCAGGCAATCGGATTGTTGTTGATGTCGCAGCAATGCCTCCATTCCCGAACCAGAACCGGAGATTAAGACTGCAAGGCGCAATGGTTCTAGAGAATTGCCGACGCGGGGGAGTTGCCAATCCTCCGCCATAGTATTGCGAGAGAGTGTGTGCCAATAGGCCTTCGGACATAACGGCGCCATGATTTCTAGTGACATGGCGCTAGGAAGGCTTTGCGCCGATACAGTTGTAAAATTATGAAGTTGAGTCGGTGACTGTAACGTTCATGTTGACTCTTTTGGCTGTATCTTGAGCACAGGTGGTGTCGATTTCAGGGATGATGCCATGGATGATGCAACGGATTGCGCCTAATGCGAAAAAGCCGGCCATCTTCCAAGCACCGAAAAGATGAGAAAAATATCCTTTATTGATTTCTTTTAGATGGCCCATGTTTGAATCTGTGGACCTCCACTTAACTAATATCCGGTCAATGCCGGAACAATCGATGGCTTGTGAATAACATTGACATCCCTCTAGAGTTCGCTTCATCGATTACTTCTTGATCTCGAATAGAGCCTCCTGGTTGGACGATTGAGGCTGCACCTGCCGCAGCCGCTTGTTCTATTCCGTCTTTGAATGGGAAGAAAGCATCACTAGCTAAAACACAGCCTTGGCCGCGCTCTCCGGCGCGGCGTGCTGCTATTTTTACTGCTTCGACTCTGCTAGTTTGTCCCGGTCCAATGCCAACGGTTGCTAATCCCTGAACCATTATTATGGCATTAGATTTCACCTGTTCGCAAACCCTTACTGCAAACTTCATCGAATCTATTTGGTCGTCAGTAGGGGCAACCTCAGTTACCACTTTTGCCTTGTCCCAATCGATAACTGGCGGCTCTTCGGTCTGGACTAACCAGCCGCCTTCAATCGGCTTATGGACTGTTTTTCGTCCTAATGGTGAAAGCCTACCATTAGGCGAAGTAATTGTCAAAATCCTTCTATTCTTCTTGGCCATCAGAATCTCTTTCGTTCCTTCTTCATAGCCAGGCGCCATTAAGACTTCTAGGAACAGTGGAGCGAGTGCTGTTGCGAAGTCCATAGTTACGGGCTCATTAACACAAATAATAGACCCAAAAGCACTCTCTGGGTCGCTTGCAAGTGCGGCCTCATATGCTTCTAATTGAGTCTGACCAAGGGCTGCTCCACAGGGGTTGTTATGCTTGACAATTACACAAGCATGAGGAGTGTTTGGCCATTCATCAGTAGATAATGCACGACACAACCTAAGGGTTGCATCAGCATCAGAATAGTTGTTGTAACTCATCGCCTTACCGCCTTCGACTAATGCGGTGACAAGTGTCTCGCCTGCTGCTGCGCCAGGATCTGTGTATATTGCGGCGGCTTGATGGGAATTTTCACCGTACCTTAGTGTATGCATTCTGTAAGCCGCAGCAGTCATGGTGTTTGGCAAGCGACGTGTTTGTTCTTCAGTATCGTCACTGTCTTCAGGGGCTCCAATCCATCTTTTTGCCAATTCATTAGCAATTGCAGTATCATAGGAGGCCGTGTGCTCATACGCCTTAAGCGCCAATTCTCTTCGTCTTTCAAGAGTTACAGCGCCAGATTTCAAATCAGAGATTACCGATGAATAATCTTCGGGATTACAAGTGATAATCACATTCCTATGGTTCTTTGCAGATGCTCTAACCATTGTTGGCCCTCCAATATCGACCATCTCTAGAAGGTCTAAATCGTCCAAAGGAGGTTTGGTTGCAGCCGCATCACTAAACGGATACAGGTTGCATGCAACTACTTCTATCATAGGGTAACCTAACTCAAGAAGCCCTTTTGCGTCCTCTTCTTTTTCTAGTCTACAAAGCAGTGGACCATGAATTGCAGGATGTAGAGATTTAACTCTGCCATCAAAGATTTCAGGGTGTCCCGTGACGTCAGAAACTCCGATTACCTCTATTCCTGCTTCTCTTAATTTGCGAGCGGTCCCCCCGGTGGAAACCAATTCATAGCCTAGGCCAACAAGGCCTTTAGCGAATTCAGTAATTCCTGTTTTATCATAAACAGAAAGCAATGCACGAGGACGGGCTGTCGGCTCCATTTGAAGTACCCGTTAAGGAAGTGATTGGAGTTAGTCTCATGAACGTGCCGCTCAATCACCACGTGCTGAGATTACCTGGTCAACACGTAATAGGCCGCAGGCTGACTCGCAGGCTGCCGAAATTGAGTGCTCTAATGTGTAGGATGGAAGCCAAGCCCCTTCTATTGCCCCTGGCATTCCAGACTGGTTTATTCCAGCATCAGTAATGCCGGCTCTGTGCATTGAACGCAACTCTAGTAAAGCATCTATTCTATCTGTGCCCGTGTTAGTTGCTAGAGCTGCAGGAATCGCCTCTAAGGCCCTGCTAAATGCCTCCATTGACAACCTCTCTCTGCCTGAACAACTCTCTGCTGTTTCACGGACCTTTAGTGAAGCAGCCATGTGTAGACTACCTCCTCCGAGGATTACCGAGTCTTCCTCTTTGGCTAAACAAGTTGAGCGAAGAGAATCATACAACCCACGGATTGTTTCTTCTGCGGCAACACCATCGGTACCCCCCACTAGAATTGTAACAATGCCCGCGCTAGGGCCGATTTCAATTATTAGGCGCTCTCTAACTCCTTCAGCCCCCTCTAGACGTTGGTGCAGGAGACTTTCGATAGTTCCTAGGCTGCTAGATATGTCATCTAAATGGTCGCACAACATTGCTCCGCACGCCTGAGCAATATCTTCTGCCATCGGGTTTTCAATTCCACCTAGTGCGAAGATTCCCGCATCTGCGAGAGAATGTAGAATGCGTTGGTCGATTCCTTCGGCTGAAAATATTGCTTTAGCCCCCGAGTTGATTGCCTTGTCTGTAATTATATCGATTTGCTTTTGTTCGGCGTCGATGAAGGCCTCATACTGTTCAGGGGTACTGATTTCGATTTCCGATGCAACTACGGTAGATTCCAATTCAAGAGGGCAGGAAAGTACTGCGATTTGGCATTCCTCTAACTTGCGAGGCATCCTTTCGAGAGCTAGACGCTTTTCGAGAACTAACCCGTTGATTAATCTAGAAGTAGAAGGGGTGCCTTTACCCTCTTTAGCCATCCTAACGCGTTCGTAATCACTGTCGGGAATTGTTGAAACCGCTTGTGAAATTAAATCTGATAAATGTTCAAGTGCGCTTTCTGTTGAGCGGCCTACTAATGCAGTTCTAGCAACCTCTGCAAGGTGATCCTTGGCCGAAACAGAACGGGCCTCTATCTCATCAATGGTTGTCGACAAAGCCATCTGGTAGCCTTGGACCAAAATAAGCGGATGTAATCCTCTCTCTAACAAGCGTCCTGCTTCACTCATCAATTCGCTTGCGAGAATGATGCAGCCAGTTACGCCATCACCACAAGCATTCTCCTGGCTCTCGGCAAGGCTAACAAACGCCTTTGCAGCAGGGTGTTTTACCATAAGTTCTGCAACTATTTTGGCACCGTCGTTGGTAACTGCAGCTTCGCCATTTGTTTTGTAGAGCATTTTGTCCAGTCCATTTGGGCCGAATGTTCCTCTCAAAACATTACCGAAAGCAATTGCGGCCCCGACTAGTTTTTGGGTCACACCTAAGCCACTAGTGACCGAAGTTGAGGATTTAGTAATCCTAACTGGGGCCGTTCCAGTACCATCTGGTGATTGTGCCATTAGACGAGGGGGGTTGGCGCGCCTTCATCAATCCATCTTTTCAAAAGATGAGTAAGTAAAACCAATATACGGAGCATATTGCCAACATTATTGTTGTCCAAACAAGGTGTTCTAGCGCATGACCCGGCAGGTTGTCGTGCATGTCAATTAATTCACGTGCATCTTTTTCTTCGATATGGCGGCGTCTAACACTCCAAGCGCTTGCCGCAACACCACCTGTGACAATTCCCATCATAGTGAAAAGTAGTATCCCCGCTACTTGGGTAAATCCTTCATTATAAACCTCTAATTTAGCAGGACCTAATAGAATCGCCAAAGTAGGCATGAAAGGCAAATAGTATGATAGAAATATGCTGGTAGTGCTATGCTTTTTCGGAGTTTCAATGCCAGGTGCCGCCTCGAATCTCCAAACAAAATGCCAGCCCGCCCAATCAGCTACAGCAGTCAGAGCGCTCGCCCCAATTACAAGTGCTAGCAAAGTGGGCATAGCCCTACATGGAAATCAATTGTTGATGAGGGTGTCGGAGCGATTTGCTTCAACGGCGTCTTCCTTTGGATTTACGACCGCCCTTTCCAGAATGTTCCCAAGACTTAGAATCGCGAGAGCGCCTGTCCTGTACTTCATACGGATCTTCGCTCATCACTTTTACATCATCAGGCATTTCAGAAAACGACGATACGGAGAGTCTAAGTCCGCCCAATTCATTTTGTAGTGAGCGAATGTTTTCCCCACCTTTGCCTATCAATGTAGAAACCATGCCTTTTGGTGCATAGATTTCAGCCGAATTGGAACCCGTGATTTTCACACCACACTGAACTCCGACCCACTGACGTATTTTGTGAACAAGTTGGTCCCTTGCTAATGCTGCAATTGGAGTGATGCCATTACTGGAACTTGTACCATCTACGGGGACTACGGCTATTTCAGAGCCAAAGGCGAACATTTCATGTGTGATTTTACCACTAGGGAATTCAACGACTTCGATAACTGGCCGGGCTAATTCTTCCTGCATCCCACTAGGGGCCTTTACTGTCATTCGTAACTCTAACACTTGCTGGATTTGCCCGGCTTCTACGTGAAGTATCGTATCGAGAACCTGGCTAACTAGACCAAGTTCAACTTTTCCGATTAGGCGTTGAATTGCCTCTAGGGCCGAATTAGCGTGTGTAACACCCAGCAACCCGACTCCTGCCAGCCTAACATCAGCAAAAATCTCGAAATCTCTGGCGCGACGGACCTCATCAAAAATTACGAAGTCGGGGCGCACCAAGAAAATAATCTCCGCGGTTTTCTCTAAATCTCCTTCTAAAGGAGCATATTGAGTGATTCTATTGGCTAATTGTAAATCTCTCGGGGCTTCCATCGTCTTTACCATTGCACCGACATCTTCGTCAAGATATTCGGCTATTGCTTGAGCGAGAGTTGTCTTACCAGAGCCTGGCCTTCCACAGATGAATACACCTCTATGGTGGTCAGATAGTCTAGAAATTAACTGGGGGTCAATATCGTAATCTCCAATTGAAAGTTTTGCTACTGGCCTAACGATTGTTATTTCTCTTGCATCTGCGAAGGGCGGCCATGCACAAGAAATACGCAAATCTCCGAGCTGAATTACTTGACATCCTTTGCGGTCGATTTCTAGAAAGCAATCTGACCTATCTCTGTGTTCATCTATCAAGCCGACTATTTCTTCCTGCAGTGACTCCATACGAATGGTGTCCCACTCTCCGTCATCAGCACCTTCGACATCTGCCAATCTAAGATTGCCAATTCCACCGGCCTTGGTCCTAGGTGGGCAATCCGCCTTCAAAAATAATGTATGGACGTCGCTTTCTAGTAGATTCTCAAGAATCTCTGGAAGATCAGGGTGACTAGAGAAGGTTGCCATCACTTACAGGCGTGTGTGCGAAGTCCTTGACACTTCGCAATCATCTGGTTGTGGGTTCTAATGAATAATATGTCCACCACAAAAATGCAGTCAAGGAGGCACAGACTACAATTCCCGACCCTGTAGGCATACCGATTGCTTTACCTAATACGATTAAAATCCAAGTTGATATGATAAAACTACCAATAGATAATATTCTTGCTTTGTCCATACCCATGGCTGCTTTCAGTTCGTTCCAACTCATTGCCGCCAATATTAGGAAGAATACTAAAACGTATATGCTAGTAAAAATCATTGAATAAAATAATGACTCTGTGACGTAAAAATTAATCACGAGATTTAGAACAGAACTAGTCCACAACTTCACCATAGAATCGCTGAACTTTACTAAGCAGTAGCCAATCGCCACTGCCCCTAAAAGTAAGACGAGGGGGTTTGCACTGAATACAGAACTTATGACATCAGATAATTCAGGAAGTGGTTCCAAAACGAAGAGTGGTTCGGATTCTTCAGCCGCTGCGCCGCCCGCCATGATGTGTCCAGACGTTTCCGATTCTTCAATGTGGCCTTAGGATAGGCATGGCGCGAACTGCCTTTTCGGTCCATCTAACCCCACGTAAAGCCGCTCCGAAATCAGGCACTGTAGTCCATGTTTCTCCTGCTTTATGCGCTTCGATTCCCGATAAAATGTGCCGTAATTCAGCTTCTAAAGGAGAATGTGTTGATTGGCACGGCACGGTGGTCTGCTTATCGCCACAAATCAAAATTGCTTTGTCGTGAATATCCAAGTCGAAGTTAAGACTTGCATTAGAGCCAATCAAAGTTACACTCCTTCTCTCAGCACTAGAGTCCCAGCCAATATCTATTATCGCTTCAATTCCGTGCGGAAATTCCAATGCGATTCTAGATTCTAGAAAATTACCTTCGGTGTGAACTGCGCTTGGTTCCGACTCACTCATAATATGACACATGAGATCTATTGCATGAACTCCCAGCGCTTCGATTACATTACCATTAACTGGAGCAGGGCGGGTTGTTCTTCTAACAAAACGTAGAGTCTCGAGGCGTCCTAATTCTCCACTACTTAGCATTCTTTTTGCGATTGGGACAGCAGGGTGGAATCGTAGCAATAGCCCGACGCCCATGACACGGCCATTTTCATGAGCGCTTGCCAAAACTTGTGCAGCCTCCGCCTCACTACAACCGAGGGGTTTCTCGACCAATACGTGATAGCCGTTAGCCATCAAGTCCCTAGCTTGGCCGGCATGAAGATTGGAGGGCGTGGCAATGACCACGAGGTCTGCTTCAACGCCCGACATATCTTCACTTACACTATCGGCCAGATGAGCGGCATCTCTAGCAGATTCTGAAGTATCCACGACGGTTATTTTGCCAACTAATCCTGCATCTCGCAAATTGGATAGTGTGCGAAGGTGGTTTCGCCCCCAACGGCCACAGCCAAGTATTGCTACGTTGAGCATGATTGGTCTACTTTGAGACTAACTTTCATCCTTGTCCTCAACTGCTGCGTCGCTTGGACTTGTATCTGCGCCTTGTTCGCTACTGAATATGAACTGATGTGAATCGGTTTCTTCCAAAGAGTCAAGATGTGTAACCGATATACCGCCATGGGAAATTGCATAGATATAATCGCCCATGAAGATTGACCTACGTATATTGTATGAAGACCACCAATGGTTTTCATCAGTCTCATAGAATTGGGAGTGGTTTACTTCACCATGCAATTCTAAACCGTTTTCAGTGACGTTTACGATCATCAATTTACTAACCCAATCATAATCATAGTGATAACGTCCTGCGTCATCATAATAGTAGTCGTAGCGATATGTATTCATTGGGATTGCAAGCATTCCCTTTGGCTCCCAGTATTGGAACGCTTTATGCTCCCATGTTGCTTCTGACCAAGCCCAAGACCAACCTTCATCTGGGTATTCGACCGGAGATAAAGACAGGGTCTGAGTCAATTGTGGGTCCGAGAAATTTGAGACATTAAACAATGAAAGTCTGGTGTGACCCCAGTCGAGACCTAAGCCCGTTTCTTCATCAGCAGGTCCTAAACCAATTGTGAGTATTGCTTCATCAGAAAGGGGATGGATATAGGTTGAAACTCCTGGAACTTCCAACTCACCCATTATTCGTGGACTGCTTTGGTTGCTGAGATCTATTGTCCACAGGGGGTCCATATTTTGGAAGGTTACGATGTAAGCTCTGTCTTCAACAAACCTTGCTGACCAAATCGTTTCATTGTATGCGATACCATCTACTCGACCAATCTCTAACAGATTGGATTGTCCCGTGGCACTATTTTCAGTTAATGACAGGGTGATGACGTGCGATTCCATCGGCTCGGGATTATCCAACCACCAACGGCCCCATTGGCCAGTTGTTGTAGCAACCCTCACCACATCTTCGTATTCTGAAATTGAAAACTGATTTTGAATTGTGCCCTCAACCCTACCGGAACCTGAATATTTTGTTTCTCCTGATTCACTAATGTCGAATGAATGAATATTGGTTGCTTCGTCAATCCCATCATTGCCCCAGAACCACCACCAATCCCAAGCGTTTTCGGTGATTATCAAGGTGTCTTCTGAAGAATAAACGAGAGGCCAGTTACCAACGATATGGTCTGCTTCAAAATCTAAATCCTCGGAGACTAAATCGATTGTAAAAATGCTAGTATATCCCCGATTAAGGGCTGATTCTGGCGCTGCGAAATCCGAACAATCGTCGCCATCCATGTGGTGGGTGATTATCTGGTTGCCAATTCTTTCGTGAACTTGTGGTAAAATCTGTTCCAAACTAATTTCTTCCAACACTTTTTGGTTATGATTTATTGCTGCTGCTGCTGCTTGTTGTCGAATCACTTTACGCTCTTCGTCATCATAATCGTAATCCCAATAATTATCCGGATACTCAAGCCAAGTGCGGAGGTCAGGAATATTCATCCAGGTATGAGTGACGGTTCGTACAGTCCCATCAACTTCTCTCGCCGTCATGTAATTCCCCTCAATGTATAGTTCTCGATTTTCGACTGGAGTTGAGCTGTTAGATACGTTGTAGACTGTGAATTTAGTCAATGTACTGGTTCTCCAACTATTCCATTCGCCGCCCCAGCCCATCGCCTCTGCAAGTGGATCTTCTTGGTTGATGCCCCAACTAGAGATTGTAGAAACCACTACTAATCTATCATCATTAAGCATCATAGCAACAGGAGTGCCTTCTATTTCAGTTGAAGAAGCATGCTCTATTTCTCCAAACTCAGGAATATCCATTATGTGTAGTAAACCGTTGTCAAGGAAGTATATGTGATATCCATCAGTCTTTACGAAATCTGCTTCATCGACTCCTTGCTCTTGATTATTAGTTCCTGAAAAATCCGAACCCTCTGTGCGGGTCTTGGGGCTACTTGAGGGAGACGCATCTCCATCTGAAGATTCCATCACCATATCATCTTCCATCCAGCCTCCACCCCAATAATAGACATCGTCAATAGCTTGAATAAGACTGGTTCTAGTTTCTTCCTCAATGCTTAACTTTAGAGATTCTTCTAAATCGCTGCAATCTGAATAACTCAGGAGGTTTGGAGAGCCAATGGACCGCTTGGTTTGTTCGCCCAAGTCTGGATTGAGAATGATTTGTTCCTCTTCATCACTAGAGTCATCAAACACCCCAGTACATCCAGACATACCCATTAGCAGAACTAAAAAAATTGCCAATGTTGATGTTGTGAAATTCTGACGCATACATGGCGCTGGCGGTTAATGTATAATGTAACATTGGTAACATGAGTGGTACTTTGGACCCATTAAAATATCAATGAGCAGTGTCGACGAGGTTGTTATGACGAGTTCGGAAATCAGCCCTTTCAAGAAATGGGTAATGCGCCAATATTGGCGTATGCAACAATCTCAATCGATAATTTCGATGGGGTTATTGGGTTCTACTCTTACCTTGATTTTGTGGCCATATGTTAGCTGGAGATTCTCGGCTGGTTGTGACTCAGGAATTTGCTTTACCAGTTCAGTCCTAGGCATTCCAGCAACATATCTTGGATTGCTTAGCATATTCTTTACCTTGGTTATAATCGTACTCAGTGTTGGTTATCTCTATGATAGAGTATTTTCATTATGGACTGCTCAACGCAGTGTAGATTTTGAAAGAAACCCGTTTTGGACATACGCTTTGTCTCCAATGTTTATGATGAATATGGCAATGACAGCAGAGAGTCTCAAGCGTAACAGCCCAGATGATGCAGAAATGCAGGAACAAATGGATTGGATTCTGAAATATTGCAGTGAAAATGCGAAGAATGAGATGTGGGCCAGAACTGTACAGCACTGGGATAAGCATCTGGATGAGACTCCAACCTTCTGGTTCCTCGATGAAGAGATTATGGCTAAAGCGAGATCTCAGAAGATAGAGGATGAGAGTTGATGGGGATAGAAATTGAACGACGATTCTTCATAGATGGTCGTGGACAAAAGCCCTGGCGTGGAGAAAGAGCGCTCTCCATATTCCAATGCTACCTTACTGGAGTTACATTGGACAAGGGAACTATTGTATGGAATGGTCACAATTTGGCCTTTGAAGAAACTGAGTTAGCAAACATATCAACGTGGAGAATTAGGCTACAAGACGGTGAGGCTATACTTACCGCAAAGGGCTCAAGAACTGGCGCAACTGCTATGGAGTTTGAATGGCCGCTTTCACAAGAATTGTTCAAGTCTCTTTCACTCGAAGATTTGCCAAGCATAACCAAAACCCGCTATCTTTGGGATGGAGAAGACGGGTTGCTGTGGGAAGTTGATGAATTTGAATCGCCGCTAGCAGGGTTAATTATCGCTGAAGTTGAATTAGAAAGCGAAAATCAGCCCGTGGTTATTCCTCCGTGGACTGGTCTCGAATTGACCAACCTCAGAGGGTGGTCCAATGCAGCATTGGCTAGGATGTTGAAGGATGCAATGCATCCTTGATTCTTTGTAGTTCTTCGTCACTCAAAGCAGGGTGAACTGGAATTGCAACTAATTTATGCGCTATTGAATCACAATTTGGAAGACTTATTTCGTGTTGAAAGTGTTCAGAATAAACTTGGTGACGATTGCAAGGTATTGGATAGTGAACTCTTGCATCTATTGCGTGGCTATCAAAATGGGCGATTAGTGACACAGGGTCATCTGACAAAATACATAATTGGTGCCAAGCGTGTTCGCTATTTTCACGAATCTTTGTTGGATGATTTAACGCACCTGAGTTGGTTCTTCTTTTGGTAATCCAACTGTCGATATGTTTCAATTGAACTCTGCCTATTGCAGCATTGACTTCACTCATCCGTAAATTAGTACCAAGTTCTACTGATTCTAGAGTGTCATCTCTCCCATGGTCTACCAAACGCTTCAGGCGCTCAGCAAGTTCTGGACGAGTGGTTGTCACCATTCCACCTTCGCCCCCAACAGCCATATTCTTGGATGGGAAAAAGGAAAAACAGGCAATATCGCCAATCGCTCCCGCCATTTTCCCATCAAGTAATGCTCCGTGGGCTTGAGCTGCATCTTCTATCAAAGAGATTCCATGAGAATCACAGATTGTTCGTAAACGAGATGAAAACGCTTGACCAAAGATATGTACTCCAATTACAGCCTTTGTTTTGGAAGTGATTTTTGACTCGACGTCATCGGGGCAAATGCACCAATAATCTTCTTCAATATCTGCAAAAACCGGTGTAGCCCCGACCAAACTTACAGCTGTTGCTGTTGCAATAAAAGTCATTCCTGGAACTATTACTTCGTCGCCAGGACCAATATCTAACAGTCGCATAGCAGCCCATAGTGCCGCTGAACCGCTTTGACAAGGGACTGCAGAAATAGCACCGCACCATTTTGCAAATTCTTCGCCAAATGCTCTAGCCTGTGGGCCCTTAACCCAACGGCCACTAGATAATGCTGATACTGCGGCTCTCTCGCACTCATCATCCCAGTATGGCTTGGCTAAAGCGATACGAGTCATGCTCCGGCGAAGAGGTTCGCCTCCTTGAGTGTGTCCCGCCAACTGCGCAGGCGTAGTCATCCTCAAGAGTGCGGGCATCATTGGCTGACTCATGTCGGAGGATGGGGCTCATGAATTGAGAGACCTCGTCGATGATATTCTTGAGACACCCCAGCCAAAAAAGAAGAAGAAAATAAAGGCTAAAGGAATGCTCCTTGGTGAAAGAAGAGACACTGGAGATATTGTCCAAATTGACAAGATGGTTTTGGCTAGACACGCCGCCATGTTGGGTTCGACTGGTTCTGGAAAAACAGTGATGGCTAAGACCGTTATCGAAGAAGCCGCTTTGGCAGGAATACCATCCCTTATTCTTGACCCACAGGGCGACTTAGCAAGACTTGCATTAGCGATTAATGAGGGTGATTTAATCGAGCAGGGTGGCGAAGTAGACCGGATGAAAAAACTTATTTCAAAAATGGAAGTTAGAATTTGGACCCCCCTAAGGTCGAAAGGTTTGCCGTTATGTATCGACCCTTTTCGCTCACCACCGGCTGATCTAGACCCTGAAGAAGCAATTACTGCATGGGACATGGTTGCGGCTGGATTCAGTAATCTTGCTGGATTTGATGTTGAGAAAACCCAAGGTAAAGTAGTCAAACCATTCCTATACGAGGTATTGGTCAATGGAACAAGACTGGGTCTTGATGTTGGTGATTTCCAAGGCTTGGCTAAAGTTGTAAGAGAGCCTCAAGATTGTTTCACTAGAGCGCTATATCCTCACGCCTTTATCGACATCGAAGGCGAGGAAAAGCCAGACGTCCCTACTTGGGAGGAAATCATGTTCGAGCATGGTCTGAGAGACTATGATGAAATGTTACCTAAATCTACTCGAAACGATTTAGCTCGACGCTTGTCGGCATTCAGTAGTGGTGTGAACCAGTTATTGTTCTCAAATGGAGTTCCAATAGATATTGATGCTTTTTGCGAACCCGCAATGCCGGGAAAAGTCCCGCTTAATATCGTATATCTCAATACGATTCAGGACGAAGCACAAAAGCAATATTTCGTCCAAGAACTGGCTCGTGAATTATATGATTGGATGTTAACTCAACAACCTGCAGAAGGAGAATTGAAATTACTCTTTTTCATGGATGAAGTTGCGCCTTATCTGCCACCCCATCCAAGAAATCCCCCGGCTAAAGATTTGATTAAACTAATTTTCAAACAGGCGAGAAAGTATGGTGTTGCCTGTGTCTTGGCAACTCAGAATGTTTCCGACGTAGACTACAAAATTCTCGCACAGGCAAATACCACATTCATTGGAAGATTTACTCAGCCGCAAGATATCGACAAAGTTAGACATCTTCTAAAAGAAAGTGGTGGCGACCAAGACTTGGTCAAACAATTACCTACACTTGACGCCGGCCAGTTCCAAATGGTAGCACCAGACGTAGACCCTGCTCCCGTTCCAATTCAATGCCGCTGGCTGTACACGGACCACGGCGCACCACTGAATGAAGACCAAGTCGAAGAAGCGACAACTCCTGAAATTAGAGCTTGGGCCAAGGCAAGAAGTGCAGGAAAGGGGCGCAGCAGGGGGAGAGGCGCTGCTGCTGCTGCCGCTAGAGGTTCGAAATGGACCGGTGCTAAGGAAGATGATTCAGAAGGGATTGTTGAGTCTGCCCGATTAAAGTCGGTAGGTGGAATGACGGCTGCAGCACAGGGAGTAGTAGATGATTCAGCATTTGAAGTTCGATTGATGGGGGGATTATCTGTACTGAAAGATGGGCGAGATCCACTCTATGTTATGCAAGCCACAGTAAATGCAACTACGGCTTTGGTAATGGCTTGGACATTGGTTGCAATTCTACTCGCCTGGAGAGATACTTCGCTAGAATGGTGGTGGCTTGCAGGGAGTTTTGTCCTAACTTTCGGAGTTGGGTTGGTAATTTCCCTCGAGATGCTACTCTCTCATGATGCTGAGTTGCTTCGCAAGTTAGGTAACTTTGCAAGAACTTCTCAATTATTGATAATCGTATGGCTGTGGGGATTGCTATATTGGTCGTTCAACGGACTGGATTTGTATGGTGCTGAACCTTTGCTAGAAGTGGTAATTGTTTGGGTTACATTATTCCTAGCAATAGATGGCTGGAATCGTTTCAAGTTGGGAAGAATTCGTTGGAATGGTGGCAACGCTCTCTCTAAATTAAAGGGAATTACTGCTGTCTTGACCGACACACAACTTACTGAAATGCAATCTAATTCAAAGCAGATATTGGCAGGGATGAGATGGATTTTAGATCTGGCTACGTTAACGTGGCTATGCGTTCTGCTAATCGATGACCCTGCTGGTTATTGGGCTAGACCTACGTTGTGGTTAGCCTCATTATACGCTCTAACATTCGGTGCTGAAACATGGCTTAGGCTACGTGGAAGGATGCCCGAGGTGTTAGCTTGAAAGATGAATTTGTTCCGCTTGAATGGAATGAATTACCAGTTACTGAAATGGAACGAAGAGCGGGTGCTCTGTATGAACAAATGAATTTGCGCCGTACAACGCGTCACTTCTCTAAACGACCTGTCTCCAGAGAATTAATCGAGAAGGCGATTATGTGCGGGGCAACTGCCCCTAGTGGAGCGCATTTACAACCTTGGACATTCGTTGCAGTTAGTAGCGCTGAAATGAAGATGAAGATGCGGGAAGCGGCTGAAATTGAGGAAGAGAGAACCTATTCTGAAAGAATGCCAGAAGCCTGGCAGGAATTATTGCAACCGCTTGGGACAGATGCGGTGAAGGAACACATGACTGATGCTCCCTGGTTGGTCGTCTTGTTCAGACAATCCAAACGTATGCGTTCAAATGGAGAATTTGGTCCGACTTACTATTCTACAGAATCTTGTGGCATTGCGGCTGGTATGTTTATCCAAGCTATACACAATATGGGCTTAGTCACGCTTACTCACACTCCGTCTCCAATGGGTTTCCTGAGAGGGATTTTAGGGCGGCCAGCGCATGAACATGCGATGTTGGTAATGCCTGTTGGGTATCCTGCAGAAGATGCTACTGTTCCAAAATTATCGAGAAAGCCACTAGATGATGTGGCTGTTTTCTTCGAATAATCACACTGAAGTGATATCGTTTCTTTCTTTGCTAATGCCTAATTCTTTAATGGCTTTATCATAGACTTCTGCTTTGATTTGCTTGGAGCGAACCAATGAGGAAAGAGCGGCTAATGTAATGTGTTGTGCATCGATTTCGAAGAATCTTCGAAGGTTTGGTCTGGTGTCTGAGCGACCGAAACCATCGGTTCCCAAAATCGTGAAATCTCCGCCTACCCATTGCCGGATCATGTCGGGGACTGCAATTTGATTATCGCTGACTGCAATGGTGGGGTTGGCTCCGTCTCCCAGAATTTGTTCGACATACGGGACTTGGCGAGCACCTGCTGGGCTGAGCCGGTTTTCTCTCTCACATTCTAGGCCTTCTCTGCGAAGTTCGCCATATGATGTGGCCGACCAAATCTCTGAACGAACGCCATAGGTTTCGAGAACTTCAACGGCAGATAGGAGTTGAAGCATAATTGGACCTGAGCCAATCAGTCGCACTACTGGCCCTTCGCCTTTTGGAGCGCTACGTAACTTGTATGCGCCCTTGATGATTCCTTCATCTACGCCCGCAGGCTTTGGAGGCATTGGGTGGTTTTCATTGTATACTGCGATGTAATACATCAGGTCTCTTTCTTCGACAAACATCTCATTGATACCTGAACGAATAATGGTTGCTAACTCGTAAGCAAACGCCGGGTCATAGGCCCTGATAGCGGGATTGGTGTGCGCCATTAGCAAACTGTGGCCATCCTGGTGTTGAAGTCCCTCGCCATTCAGAGTGGTTCGACCACTAGTGGCTCCAATCATGAAACCTCGAGCTCGCTGGTCCGCCGCCGACCAGATTAAGTCAGCAACTCTTTGGAAACCGAACATACTGTAAAAGATGTAGAATGGAATTGTTGCACAGCCCTGTGTTGAATAAGAGGTTGCGCTGGCGATAAATGTGGACATTGCTCCGGCTTCAGAGATACCCTCTTCGAATAATTGCCCTGTCTCGCTTTCTTTGTATTTCATCAACATTTTATGATCTACAGGAGTGTACAATTGCCCCTCTGGGTGGTATATTCCAAATTGAGCGAATAGTGGGTCCATTCCGAAAGTTCTCGCTTCATCTGGCACAACAGGAACTACTCTTTCGCCGATTGATTTGTCTTTCATTAATCCACTCAGAAGACGAACAAATGCCATTGTTGTCGACACTTGCATTTTGCCCTTTGTTCCTTCATCGAATGTAGAATATCCCTCTGGGCCAGGGGGCTGTAAATTAGTAGGTGGTGCTCTTCTTTCTGGACAGAATCCGCCCATTTCTTCTCGCCTTTTCTTGAGGTAGGCGACGACTTCTGGAACATCTTTAGGCTCGATAAATGGGTACTCTTTCAACTCTTCATCGGTGAATGATAAATTTAGGTCATCTCGCATCCATTTGATGCTGTCTTCATCGGCCTTTTTCTTACCGTGGGTGGAGTTGCGTCCTGCGAAAGCTGGCCCTAGACCATATCCCTTAATCGTACGAGCAAAGATGATTGTTGGCTTGTCATCACATGCCTCGGCAGCAGCGTATGCTGCATTGATTTTGACCATGTCGTGGCCCCCAAGGTTAGACGCTAATGCCTCTAAATCTTCATCTCCGAGATGAGAGACCATCGCTTTCAACTGTGGAGTATTGAATAATTCATTTCTGAAGGTTGTAGCATCGCTTGTGAAGATGCGTTGCTCGTCGCCATCAACGAGTTCTTGTAAGCGGTTTGCAAGTATACCTTCAGAGTCTCTAGCGAATAAGTCGTCCCACATACAACCCCAGAGGATTTTGATTACATTCCATCCTGAGCCACGGAATCTGCCTTCTAATTCCTGTACAATTTTCGAATTACCTCTAACTGGGCCATCCAGTCTTTGAAGATTACAATTCATTATCATGATTACATTGTCAAGGTTTTCTCGGCCAGCGAGAGAAAGTTGTGACAAAGACTCTGGTTCATCAGATTCGCCATCTCCCATCGTATACCAAACACGAGAGTTTGATGTGTCCGCTAATCCTCTACTAGTCAAATATCGATTGAATCGAGCGGTATGAATTGCAGTCATTCCACCAAGGCCCATGGATACGCTAGGATATTCCCAGAAATTGGGCATCAAGCGAGGATGAGGGTAGGAAGAGAGCCCGTTTCCGTCGCATTCGATTCTGAAATTATCGATGTTTTCTCTAGTTAAGCGCCCTTCAAGCCAAGCTCTAGCATAGACGCCGGGACTTGCGTGGCCCTGCCAATATACGTGGTCGCCCCACCCATCAAGGTCCTTACCTCGATAGTAGTGGTTTTGACCAACTTCCCATAAGTGAGAGTTAGATGCAAATGTGGAGATGTGTCCTCCTATGCCGTCGTTGGTTTGGTTAGCCCTAGTTACCATCATCATTGCATTCCAAGTAATGATTCCATGAAGGCGGGCTTCCATTTCTAGGTCGCCGGGATATCTTGGTTGGCTCGAAGGATGAATAGTGTTGAGATAAGGAGTGTTGACGACATCCATGTCAACGCCTTCTTCACGAGCTGCTGCAATCGTTTGCAATAGCAGCCTGTGGGCTCTTTCTGGACCAAGTGCATCGCTAACCGCCCTGATGGCTTCTTGCCATTCCAGAGTCTGTTCAGGATCTGGATCGGGTAAAGTATCGCGGAAGTCGTCACCACCCATGGGTATCTCTCCGGTTTGAATGGGACCATAGTCTCCATTTCAAGCAATCGCTTTACGCAGTCATTACACAATTGTACCAATTTTGTAAAATTGAGGCACATTCTTCCTCGCTTTTAGAGGTCACAACGTTGTTCGGAATCCCGCCACTCATGGCAGCATCTGCGATAGTTATTGAGCCCTTAATTGGGATAATTTCAATTGTTTTTGTATGGTCTTTATACAATCCAACTTCAAACTTTACCCATGGGTCCGAGTCGCCAACTAATAGCCCAAACATGTCTGTGAATAAAAGACTAGAAAGGTCTTCTGCGCTGTGAAATGAGCAAAGTCCAGATAACGTTTCAAGAAGCGCTTCTGATTGAGGTTCTAATTCTGGTTTGGATTCAATAAAGCCAGATTTGCTCATTGTTAAAAGGGGCATTTCGTCCATAATATCGTACATCCGGATTTCATTTGTTAACTTTATTCAAGTTGGAAATAATTCTATGGAAGTGGTGAACTCCTTGCTCTCTAGTTGGAGAATATCTCCCCCTATCATAGACCTTAGAATACATTCCTTTTTGCACCATTTCGATAATTTCTTGGTCTTGAATCTCGACTGTGTCCAATATTGAGCCAGCACCCTGTTCGGCCAATTCAGAATCTCCCACATATCCTTTATACAGAATCCTACACTTATTTGTTGAGACAGGAACTACGAGGTTTAGCGACATTCCCCACGGATAAAAATTGAACATCATATTGGGAAATAGCCACAGATAATACGCAGCGATATCTTGCCCTTCATCTGGATGGCCAGGCGGCAAATCGAATTTCAAATCCCCCTCTACTGCTTTACCAATTTGAATTACGCCACCATCAAATGTTTCAGTAATATATCCTGAATAGTCCAAAGCCTGATTTAATTCCGGGTGGACAAATGGTATGTGAAACCCTTCTAGATAATTATCAACATAAAGCATCCAGTTTGCTGAAACTTGGTGGTCACGGTCTCGTGTTGGGTCGTGTTTTAGGGATTGAATATTCAAGAAGTCAAGTCGCGGTTTTAGAGCACCCCAGGGCAGAGGTTCACAGTCTGATTGTGATGTGAAATACATCCCAAGATATTCTTCGATAGGGAATTGTGGAAGGTCATCTTTTTTGCTGGGAAAATTGGTAGCTTGCTCAAATTCGGGCATGTTTCTAAAATTACCTTTCAGATCGAAAGTTCGACCGTGATAAGCGCATTGCAGAGTTTTCTTATCACACTCAGAAATTGCCAAACGCATGCCGCGATGAGTACATACATTCGACATGCACCTTACTTCATCGGTTTTTGTTAAAACCATAGATTCGCCAGTTATGTCTTCTATGTGATTGAGTGGCTGAATTGTAACAGATTCTAATTCGGATTTATGAGCGGCAAATTGCCAACCTGAAAAGACTGATTTAAGTTCCTCGAACTCTTCCTGTCCTGTGTAAAAAACCGAAGGAAGGGTTCTGGCAACACGGATGTCGGGGTCGATTAACTCCTCCGACATAATGCCATTAAGGGGCTTGGATTCTTGAGGATTCGGATTGTTAGTAATTCGCATAATTGAAGTGGGGCAGCCAGTAGCAAAGTGCATGGAGGGGCGTTTTTGGTTTTCAAATTCCTATGCAGAAGCCGCAGGCCGCTTCATGATAGCATGTGACGATCTTCGAGACGCTGGCCATAAGGTAACTAGCGAGAGAATGGAAATTGGCATGACCGGTCCCGCCGGTGAACCTCTTTGCATCGATGTCGCCATCATAGGCTCCCTTAAGTCGGGTAAAGTGATTCTATCGAGTAGTGGAGTTCACGGGGTTGAGGGTTATCCAGGTAGTGCTATTCAACTTGCAATAATGGATGATTTGACTAAAATAGAGCCGTTCAAAAATTATGCAATTATCTTTGTTCATGTAATCAACCCCTATGGAATGGCTTGGTGGAGAAGATTCAATGAAAACAATGTGGACTTGAATCGTAATTTCTTAAAAAAGGGGCAAGAGTATTCCGGAGTTCCAGACGGATACCACCACATCAGAGAATTCCTAAATCCTGAATCTCCTCCTCAAAAGAAGGAACGGTGGTACAAATTAAGGTCGCTCGTACTAATTATGAAGCACGGCTTCAATAACCTAAAACAATGGGCTGCTGAAGGACAATATGAAGATCCTAAGGCAATTCAATTTGGTGGTAAAGAACTTCAAGTCGGCCCAAAAATTCTACTTGATTGGTTGGATGAAAAACTCGAAGGCATCAGTAATATTTGGGCGATCGACTTGCATACTGGATTAGGCCCAAGTGGGCACGATACCTTGCTGATATCTGCTGGAACGAGTGATGAAAAGTTAGACTATCTTCAGAAATTATTCCCTGGCCATGTAGAAAGCCTCGACCCAAACGCTGGTGTGGGGTACGAAATCTTGGGCGATTTGCATCAAGGGTTAGAGGATAGGTACGATAGTATTGAATGGACTTCCGTCACACAAGAATTTGGAACTTTCAAGCCGACAGAAGTTCTCAAAGCTAGCAGGGCCGAAAACCGCTGGACACAATGGGGGCAATATGTTGACCAAGTCGATGCTAGGAGGCATTGGAGTCGGGAAAATATGCTTAGAGCCTTCAATCCTAAAGATGAGATTTGGCAAGCGAAGATAACTTCGCGGGGTCGTGCTGTTTTCAATAAAGCACGAGAAGATCTGCTAGGTTAACGCTTCATCCCACATGGAGATTTACGCATTCACCTACATCACTCATCAGTACCTGCAAGTAAAGAGTGACTTTCCAGTTAATAGATTGGAGCAATTGCATACTTATTTACAAAGTTTTTTTGGTAAGACTGAACATCAAAGCAAAGACAAGTAGCGCTCCAGATAATGTCAAACCACCCATACAAATTGCTCCAGCGGCTAAACCGGAGCCGTATTCTCCGGCTTCAGAACCATCATTACTGAAAGCTACAATCAGAGCCACGATAATAGTAAGAACGAGTATTGCGAATGAATAGCCATATATCTGGCTCAATCCAAAGGCCGGTTTAATTTCAAATTGGTATTTACATTTAGGACACGTCAACATTCCAGAGTATCCAGGGGGATACCTTAGTCCTGAACGGCAGGAACGGCAATAAGTTTCTATTTTTTCAACAGGCTTTCCGACAATGGTTTGTGTAGGAATCTGTTTGATTGATGTTGAAGTTATTTCTTCATCATCAAGAACTAGAAATTCTTCTTCCGGGGTGCTTAGGCGCAAAATAAGTTCTGATTTATTTCCAGATACTGCGAGTCCTTGCTCTCTAAGGAGTTTTTTCAATTCTATAACGGTTAAAGAATCGAGGTCATTCATAACATTAGTATATTGACGCTCAGCATAAAGTTTGAGGCGGCATAATATCAGAATGCGATGATGATTGTATATCGCATGGGAAATTATGATTTTTTATTGAATCGAGGGAAAAGGGCAGGAGTATTATCTCTGTATTTTTGATATTCAGGATCATCTCCCCACTTTTCCAAAGCCCGTTTATCGAGTATGGGGATTCCACTGACTTTAGTTAAGAGAAGATAAATGAATACAGGCGAAATCCAAGCAAATCTTTCTAGACCTGTAAAGCAAGATATTCCAAAGAAGCCGATTCCTGTCCATAGAAGAATTTCTCCTAGGTAGTTGGGATGCCTGGAATAAGACCACAAGCCACTATCTATCCATTTACCCTGATTATTTGGCTCTGCATTGAAAACTGTTTTTTGATTATCTGCTATTGATTCAATACCAAATCCAATTATCCATATTGACAATCCTATACCATCCCAAATCCCTAATTCAGGTGCTGAACCTGCTTGACTATTGATTACAATGACTACTATCATTGTTAGGAAAACCCATAATGCTTGAAGAGTCCATGGTACAAGAAATCGAATAGGTGATGTTTTGAGTTCGTCGAAGCGTCCATCTTTTCCAGTTCGATGAATACGGAAATAAAGAAAACTTGACAGGCGCAATGACCAGATTACAACAAGTAAACTGACGATTAATTCTCGCAAACTTGGAGGCTCCGACTGTGATCCTGCCCAAAGACTGAATCCCACTACTATGAGATAGGTTAAGCCGCCTGTTAAATCGTAGTAGCGTTCAGTTTTGCTGATAGATGCAGGTATCCATGCTGCCCATTGTATACCTATACACAACACTGCGCAATATAGCACAGCAGAGTATCCATTGAAAATGACCGAATCATTTCCAACAGCACTAACCATCAAAAAAATAATGGTAAAAGTGGTAGCTACAACGAAAGTTGTTAATCGCAAATCTTTACGAGTAGAATCCATCGCTATCATCTATTCTAGCATCATCATATTGTTAGTTATTCTGCATTCACATCTAAGCAGTGGGTA
>TARA_B110000444_G_scaffold201105_1_pt1 | contig 26280 bp, 25 predicted proteins | sample TARA_B110000444 | Tara Oceans TARA_B110000444 (sample SAMEA4398370) | marine metagenome | biome: Polar Biome; feature: [SRF] surface water layer (ENVO:00010504); material: water (ENVO:00002006), including particulate matter (ENVO:01000060) such as... | depth 5 m | reverse complement strand
AGGATATACAGAATACTACTAGGAGAAGAGGATGTACCCACTTCAGAAAGAAGTGTGTTTTATAATAATGAATCATATACAGATAAGGTAATGAATAAGTCTATAGATGATATGATTCGTGATAAAGATAGATAATATGATAGGTAATTTAGTAAGTAGTTTATTCAGTAAAGTGGTAGATAATGCAGAAGGTATACTTGACAAAGTTATTACAACAGACAAAGAGCGTGATGAAGCAAAACTTGCTCTCAAACAACTACTACTCGAAGCTGAAAGAGAGGCATTTGCCAAAGAGGTCGAAGATAGAAAGGACGCTAGAGATTTATACAAGGACGATGCAGTTATTCAAAAGATACTTGCAACGCTATTTACAGTAGCATACTTTGGGCTAAGCTTCATGATGTTTAGGTTCTTTGTGTTAGGTGATGTAAACCTAGGAGAATTTGAGATAAGCTTTGTCTCAACAATATTTGGCGCAATGAGCGCAAAAGTTAATACGGTAGTCGATTTCTTTTTCGGAGGATCGTCAAAGAAAAATGAACAACAAAATAAATAATAAATAAAATGGGACAAAATTCAACAAATGTAGCTTATGGCTTTGGTCAATTTGGATCTACGTTTTTAAAAGGTAATGGTGCTTTTTTAAATTTAACTTCAGCTACAGCTAAGTATTATATATGCGCTGTAACAATGGTAACAGATGTAGCTTTTGAGGATTTAGAATCTCTTGATGGGGGAGCTGGTATGGGTATGGGAGACACCGCTTTTATTGGAACTGATGCACTAGCCGTGGACGTTAGATGGGATGCTAATGATGCGGGTACTACGAATGAAACTAGTGATGTTGCTGATGTTATTGTAAATGCAGATACATTTCCAAAGGGTATGACTATATATGGTATGTGGGATAAAGTAGAACTACATTCTGGATCTGCTATAGTATATGTAGCTCCAAGACCAGATTATAGAGATAGAGCGTAATGTTAGGGTTAGGAAATTCAATAACAACAGGAGGAGCAGAATATTCATTAGGTGGTACATATACTAGTGATTTTACCACCGGCACAGATGGATGGGAACCATACTCAGTAGAAGGTACACTAACTTTATTAGCTAACCAAACTATAGATAGTACTGGTGGATGGTTGAAAGGAATTTATGACACGAATCAAACGAATGCTTCTGGGGTACAATTAAACCCACCCTTTAGTATAGTATCAGGTATGGATCTTGAAATTAGCTATAAAGTATATATACCTAATTTAGGTGGAAGTGAATGGTTGAATGCTGGTGGTTCAGGAGCAGCTACTGATCCAGATTTAAGGGTTTCGTTTAGTGGTGGATTTAAACATGATAATTTAAGTTACAATACCACTACTTCCATTACCGCTACGGATACCACGGTTGGTGCTACTAATTTCATTGAATTCAACTTTGCAGTTATTGACAAACCTCAAGACGGAGCTGTATTTTACATAAAAGACATAATATACACGGTATCATAAATAATAATTAATAATCAAATAAAATTAAATAAAATTATGGCAAAGAAAGTACTAGACTTAAAGTCTAAAGCAACAAATATATCAGAAACTCATTTATCAGAGCTACAAGACATTGTTAATAGCGTAAATAGTATGCAATTTAACATTGGTCGACTAGAAATGCAAAAGCACAACATGCTACACGACTTAGGTGTTGCACAAGACAGAATAATTGTGATGCAAGATAAGATGGTAAAAGAATACGGTACTTATGATATCAACGTAACAGATGGTACAATTAATTGGCCAGCAGATGAAAAATAATATTATAAGAAAAATTACCATAGGTAAAGATTACAAAAATGATGCTATGCACTATTCTGTTGGACAGGAAGTGTATGGTGGTCATATTATTTGTGATATAGTAGAAGAAAAAGATAAATATTGTGTTTATATAAAAAAAGACAAGATAGTTATACCTTGGAAAGACTTTAATAAAAACATGGCGATATCTATTGAGTATAACTTAGAGTATTAATTATGAGAAACGTTCCATTAAAAGGTTTAGTTAGTAAAGTGTCTAGAACTGGATATCGTAGAGATAGTCCAGACAAGAACAATAAATGTAATATAATACCTGATAATGATATATCTATGAAGAATGTGGATTTTAAAGTAAAAGGAACGGACAATCTAGGTAATACAAAGATTATGAAACCAGGCAAAAACTATAAGTTTCCTGGCGACTATGTAACAGAGACAAAGGTTAAATGATAGCTTATAAAGATTTTTTAATTTCACCTATTGGTGAAAGATATAATAACTCTAAAAAAGTTGATGATAAGAACTTAATATTAAATACTGAGATTTTTAACCATCAGTATGTAAATAGAAAAGCAAAGGTAATCGCTACTCCTCTACTGTTCTCGTCTCCTATTAGTGTAGGTGATGAGATAGTAGTACACCACAATGTTTTTAGAAGATGGTTAGATGTAAAAGGTATAGAAAGAAATAGTAGATCTTATTTTGACGAAGATAGATACTTGGTTTCAATAGATCAAGTATTTTTATATAAATCTAAAAATAAACTAATAGCAATGCCTGGTTACTCTTTTGTTAAACCATTAGAATCTATTAAAGATTTTAGTTTTGATAAAGAACAACCACTAATGGGGATAGTTAAATATTCTGATGGAACATTTAATAAACAAGAATTAGTTGGCTTTAGACCTAGTAGTGAATACGAATTTATTATCGACGGAGAAAGATTATATAGGGTTATGAATAAATTTATTACAATTAAATATGAATATCAAGGAAACGAAAAAGAGTATAATCCAAGCTGGGCACAAAGCAGTTGAAGAACTAGTAAAAGTAGCAAGAGAAGCTATTGTTGACTCAGACGACGATATATCAGCCGATAGATTAAAAAATGCAGCAGCTACAAAAAAGTTAGCTATATTTGATGCATTTGAAATATTAAACAGAATCCAAGAAGAAGAAGCAATGCTTGAAGATAAGCCAGCAGAAGAAAAGAAGGAGAACAAGTTCAAAGGGTTTGCAGAAGGTAGATCTAAGTAATGTATAAACAGTCTCTATACAAAGTAATAGATCCAATAAGGTCTAATGTCATAAAAAGACTAAACAAGTCTAAGAAGTGGGATTATGGCTATAACAAGGACAATGATGTAGTTGTTATATCTAAAACAGGTCAAATTGGTGATGTGCTAGAAATACAAGGTTTTAAAATAGCCCTACCAAAAGAACCTAAAGAAATACACTCTTGTAGTAAAATAAAAGAAGAACAAAAATGGAAACAGTCTCCAGCTAACCCACACTTCAAAAACATAAAAACAGTATTTGATTGGGAGGGCTACCCAGAGGATTTTAAAGAAAATCACTACGGATATATAGACGAAGAGTTTAAAAGAAGAGAAGAAGGGTTTTGGTTCATGAACAACGGTAAACCAACATATATAACAGGTACACACTATATGTACTTACAATGGAGCAAAATTGATGTTGGTGCTCCAGATTTTAGAAACGCAAATAGATTGTTCTTTATATTTTGGGAAGCATGTAAAGCGGATAAAAGATGCTATGGTATGTGCTATCTAAAAAACAGACGATCTGGTTTTTCTTTTATGAGTTCAGCTGAAACAGTTAACTTAGCAACCCTAGCAGGTGATAGTAGGTTTGGTATATTATCTAAAACAGGTGGTGATGCTAAAAAGATGTTTACAGACAAGGTTGTACCAATTAGTTTAAATTATCCATTCTTTTTTAAACCAATACAAGATGGTATGGATCGTCCAAAATCTGAGTTAGCATATAGAATACCAGCTAAGAAGTTTACTCGTAGAAAAATGAGGGAACGAGAGGAGCAAGATGATATGGAAGGATTAGATACAACCATTGACTGGAAAAATACAGGAGACAATAGTTATGATGGTGAAAAACTTTCTTTACTAGTACACGATGAGAGTGGTAAGTGGGAAAGACCTGATAATATAAAAAACAACTGGAGAGTTACAAAGACTTGTTTACGATTAGGTAGTAGGATTATAGGTAAATGTATGATGGGATCAACAAGTAACGCTTTAGATAAAGGAGGTGAAAACTTTAAGAATCTATACAACAACTCTAATGTAAAAAAAAGAAACAGGAATGGACAGACAAAGTCTGGGTTATATTCTTTATTTATTCCAATGGAATGGAACTATGAAGGATTTATAGATGAATACGGTGAACCAGTGTTTAATATTCCTGAAAAAGAAAAAAAAGATCCTCACGGAACTGTTATAGATTTTGGTGTAATAGATCATTGGGAAAATGAAGCAGATGGTTTGAGAGATGATCAAGATGCTTTAAACGAATTTTATCGTCAATTCCCAAGAACAGAGGAGCACGCATTTAGAGATGAAACCGGTAATAGTCTATTTAATCTAGTAAAGATATACGAGCAAATAGATTATAACGAAGGAAATAGAAATTCATCAGTGCTAACTACAGGTAATTTCCAATGGGCAAATGGAGTTAAAGACACTCAAGTTACTTTTAATCCAGACCCAAAAGGTAGATTTAAAATAAGTTGGGTTCCAGGACAAAGATTACAAAATAATGTGATTATTAAAAATGGAATTAAATATCCAGGCAATGAACACATGGGAGCATTTGGATGTGACTCATACGATATATCTGGAACAGTTGACGGTAAAGGATCTAAAGGTGCTTTGCATGGATTAAGTAAATTCTCAATGGAAGATGCTCCAGCTAATACGTTTTTTTTAGAGTATATAGCAAGACCACAGACTGCTGATATATTCTTTGAAGATGTTCTAATGGCGTTAATATTCTACGGAATGCCAATATTAGCAGAGAACAACAAACCAAGGTTACTGTACTATTTAAGAAGAAGAGGTTATAGAGGGTTTAGTATGAATAGACCAGATAAAGTTTGGAACAAATTATCAGTTACAGAAAAAGAAGTTGGTGGAATGCCAAACTCTAGTGAAGACATAAAGCAAGCACACGCTGCTGCAATTGAAATGTATATCAACGATCACGTTGGACAATTAAAAGATGGAACATATGGTGACATGTACTTTAATGAAACACTTAACGATTGGTCTAAGTTTGATATAAACAAAAGAACAAAACACGATGCCTCTATAAGTTCTGGTTTAGCCGTTATGGCTTGCAATAGGCATCTTTACAGATCTAATCCAGACAAAAATAGAACACCAGTAAACCTAAACATATCGAAATATAATAACAAAGGAGTTTCATCAAGAATAATTAAACAGGATATATGATAGAGTCTATTAGGAATTTTCCATCTCAAGCGGTAAGTGACCAAGAAAAGAAGTCTCAAGAGTACGGTCTAAAAGTAGCTAAAGCTATAAGACAAGAGTGGTTCTCAGGTGGTCAATCTAAATACTCAGGTCATGGACATAACTTTCATAAATTAAGATTATATGCTAGGGGTGAGCAAGCTGTAGAGAAATATAAAAATGAATTATCTATAAATGGTGATTTGTCTTACTTAAACTTAGACTGGAAACCAGTACCAATAATACCTAAGTTTGTAGATATAGTTGTTAACGGGATGGCACAAAGAACTTTTGAAATAAATTGCTTTTCACAAGATCAATATGGGGTTAGCAAAAGAACAGAGTATATGGAGTCTATAATGAGAGACATGCAGTCTAAGGCGTATAACGATGTTGCTCAAGCTCAGTTCAATATGGATCTATATGAAAATAACAAGGATATGCTTCCAGATTCAGAAGAAGAACTAGCTTTACATATGCAGCTAAACTACAAACAATCAGTAGAACTAGCAGAAGAGCAAGCAATAAACGTGTTAATGGAAGGTAGCGATTACGATCTTATTAGAAGAAGATCTTTATATGATATTTGTACTATAGGTATTGGTGCTACTAAAACAACATTTGATTGGAGTGATGGAGCTAAAGTTAAGTATGTTGATCCAGCTAATCTTATATATTCTCATACAGATTCACCTTATTTCGATGATTTATACTATGTTGGAGAGGTAAAAGAAATACCTATAAACGAACTAGTTAAAGAGTTTCCTGAGCTATCAGAAGAAGAAATAAAAGAGATAGTAGATAAATCTAGTGATCCATTGAATTATAGTACTACCAGGGATCGCAATAAAGTTCATGTTTTGTACTTTAATTATAAAACTCATGGAAATGATGTTTACAAGGTAAAGAAAACAGGTACAGGTAACGATAAAGTTATACAAAAAACCGATTCATTTAATCCACCAAAAGATAAAGAAGGTAACTTTGGAAAACTAGAAAGAGTTGTTGAATGTTTGTATGAAGGTGTTTTTGTTCTAGGTTCTCAAAAGTTATTAAAATGGCAAATGTCTCCTAATATGATGAGGTCTCAATCTGATTTTAGTAGAGTAAAAATGAACTACCAAATAGTTGCACCTAGAATGTACAATGGTAAAATAGAATCTTTAGTTAGTAGAATAACAGGTTTTGCTGATATGATTCAATTGACTCACTTGAAGTTACAACAAATAATGGCTAGAATGGTTCCTGATGGAGTGTTCTTAGATGTTGATGGCTTAGCAGAAGTTGATCTAGGTAACGGAACAAATTATAATCCACAAGAAGCTTTAAATATGTTCTTCCAGACTGGTTCTGTGTTAGGTAGAAGTTTTACTTCAGAAGGAGATCAAAATCCTGGAAAAGTTCCAATACAGCAAATTCAAAATGGTGTTAGTGGTGGAAAAATGCAAACCTTGATTCAGACTTATAATTATTATTTACAAATGATAAGAGACACAACTGGATTAAACGAAGCAAGAGACGGTAGTGTACCAGACGCTAACGCTTTAGTTGGTGTACAGAAATTAGCAGCTGCTAACTCAAATACAGCAACAAGGCACATATTACAGTCAATGCTGTTTTTAACAGCTCAATCAGCTGAGTGCTTGTCTTTAAGAATAGCCGATATAATAGAATACTCTCCAACAAAAGAGGCTTTTATAAGAGCTATTGGAGCTCATAATGTTGCAACGTTATCAGAAATGAAAGATTTACATCTTTATGACTTTGGTATATTTATAGAACTACTACCAGATGAAGAAGAAAAAGCTACATTAGAAAATAACATACAAGTTGCTATTGCTCAAAAAATGATAGACTTAGATGACGCAATTGATCTTCGTGAAACTAGAAATATAAAACTAGCTAATCAACTTCTTAAAGTAAAAAGAAGAAAGAAAATGGAACGAGACCAACAAATGCAACAGCAGAACATACAAGCTCAAGCACAAGCAAATGCTCAACAACAACAAGCAGCAGCTCAAGCTGAGATAGCAAAGAACCAAGCAAAGATTGAAGTTGAAGAAGGTTTAGAAAAAACAAAAAACGCTTTAAAAATTCAATTTTTACAAAGAGAAGCTCAAGTTAAAAAAGAACTAATGGTTCTTGAATTTGAATTAAATAACAAGTTAAAAGGTCAAGATGAAAAACTATCTAAAGAAATGGATTCAATGAAAGAAGATAGAAAAGACCAAAGATCTGATAAAGAAGCTATGCACAAAGCTAGATTAGAAGATAAAAAACAGGGTGGTTTAGTTAATAACTTTGAATCATCAGGTAATGATATAATTACAGGAGGAGCCGGTCTTAGCGGGCTATAGTCCTTATTTTTAATATTTTATAAAATTTTATTATGGCAGAAGAAAACAAAAAAGTAGAAGAGACTACTGAAAAAACTAAAGTTACTAAGGTTAAAATGCCTAAGGTAAAAAAACCTATTGATGATATAATAAAGGTTGACTTATCAAAACCAACAGTTGAAAAAACTGAAGAGGTTAAAGAGGAACCAATAAAAGAAGACATCATAGTTGTAAACGAAGAACCTAAGGTTGAAGAACCAAAACAAGATGATACACCTGTTTTGCAAGAAATAACTAACGAGGAAATACTAAAAGTTAAAAAAGAAGTAGAGCAGGTTGTAGTAGAAAGCGAAAATACTGGAAAACCTTTACCTGAAAACGTCGAAAAGCTCTTAAGCTTTATGGCAGATACCGGTGGAGACATGAAGGATTACGTTAACTTAAACAGAGACATATCTAAACTAGATGACTCTGATGTATTAGATGAATATTATCGTACAACCAAATCACATTTAACACCAGAAGAAAGAAGCTTTTTATTAGAAGATTCTTTTGGTTATGACGAAGGAGTTGATGACGATAAAGAAATAAGAAAAAAGAAAATAGCCCTTAAAGAGCAAGTTGCCGAGGCTAAAGCCCATCTGGACGGGCAAAAGTCCAAATACTATGAAGATATTAAAGCTGGGTCAAAGTTGACCCCAGAACAACAAAAAGCAATTGATTTCTTTAATAGACACAATAAAGAGAATGAAGAGCGAAATAGACTAAACGAAGAAACTATAAGTGCTTTTAGACAGAAAACTAATAAAGTTTTTGACGATGAATTCAAAGGTTTTGATTACAAAGTTGGGGACAAGAAGTTTAGGTTTAATGTTAAAAACACAAATGAGGTAAAAGAAACACAGAGTGATCTTAATAACTTTCTCAACAAGTTTGTTGGAGAAGACAAAAGAACAATGGAAGATGCTGCTGGTTATCATAAGTCTCTATTTACAGCTATGAACGCTGATGCAGTTGCTAAACACTTTTATGAACAAGGTCAAGCAGATGCTATCAAAGGTCAAGTTGCTAAAGATAAAAATATAGATATGAACCCTCGACAAGTACACGGTGAAACAGAAGTTGGAGGAGTTAAATATAGAGTTTTAGGAAATGATGCTAATGATTTCAAATTTAAAATAAAAAACAAAAATAAAAAATAATTAAGAATAATTAAAAATATATAAATTATGGCAATTTCAAATCCCGGTGGTGGATTGAATAGTGTACCTTCTCCACAGAAGCAAACTTTTCAAACTAACTATCTAGACCTAAACGGCTCTGCCGGTTGGGGACAACAATACCTGCCTGACTTAATGGAACAAGAAGCTGAGGTTTTCGGACCTAGAACAATTTCTGGTTTTCTATCACAAGTTGGTGCAGAAGAATCAATGACCGCAGATCAGGTCATTTGGTCAGAACAAGGTAGATTACATTTATCTTACAAAGGTAAAATCGCTACAGGTGGCGATGATGTTGGTGCTGATTCTGGTGGTGGTGGTAATACATCACAATTAACAATTGAATCTGATATTGATGAAACAGCAGGTTTTGCAGCTGCTAGTCATGGTATTAGAGTTAATGATACTGTTATCGTTTCCGATGCAACTAATGGCGTTGTTAAGTGTTTAGTGACACTTGTTAATGGTGTATTAGTAAATGTTGCTCCTTATGGACAAGCTAACTTAGCTGATAGTACTGGATCTAAATCATGCACTATATTAGTTTATGGTTCTGAATACGGTAAAGGTATGAGCTATGTTTTACCAGAAGGTACAACTAATACTACTGACGCAAGAGGTGCTAACGAACCTGATTTTAAGACTTTTTCAAACAAACCAATTATAATGAAAGATTACTACGAAGTTTCAGGATCTGATGCTTCTAGAATCGGTTGGGTTGAAGTTTCAACTGAAGAAGGTCAAGCAGGTTATTTATGGTATCTAAAAGCTGAATCTGATACACGATCTAGATTTTCTGATCATGTTGAAATGGCAATGTTAGAAGGTGAATTAAATACTGAAAATTCTACTACTGATGGTGCAACTATTTTAAGTGGTTCTCTTGCTGGTGGTGCTGATAGAGTTGGTACTGAAGGTATGTTTGCTGCTATTGAAAATAGAGGTAATATTACTACAGGTGTTACAGGTGTAAACTCACAAACTGATTTAGCTGAATTTGACGCTATTTTAGCAGAGTTCGATTCTCAAGGAGCTATTGAAGAATACATGATGTTTGTTAATCGATCAACTAGTCTAGCGATAGATGACATGTTAGCTTCGATGAATTCTTACGGAGCTGGAGGTACTTCTTACGGAGTGTTTGACAACGACGAAGGAATGGCATTAAATTTAGGTTTCTCAGGATTTAGACGAGGTTCTTACGACTTCTATAAATCTGACTTTAGATACTTAAATGATAAAGCAACTCGTGGAGGTATTAACGCAGCTGCTGGAGCAAACGCTATTAGAGGTGTTATGGTTCCTGCTGGAATGTCGACTGTTTATGACCAACAAGTTGGTTCTAGCATGAAACGTCCTTTCTTGCACGTACGATATAGAGCTTCTCAAACTGATGATCGAAGAATGAAATCTTGGGTTACTGGTTCTGTTGGAGCTGCTACATCAGCGCTTGATGCAATGCAAATGCACTTCTTAACTGAAAGATGTTTGATCACACAAGGTGCGAACAACTTTATGTTAATGAAGTAGTATTTACTTTATGGAATAGGGGCAGCTGAGTGCTGCCTCTATTTTTTTTTATTAATTTTTATTATATTATATTATGGCAAAGAAAAAAGAAACAAAAGTTGAGGTAGAAACACCTCAAATAGAAAATGATGTAAAATTACATCCAGAAGATAGGTATACAGTTGAAAAACCTAAAGTTAAAGAAATAGGTAGTGCTAGAAAGGTTTTAGACGATCTAAAAGAAAAACAAAAAGATACTATAACTAAAAAACTTGAAAATTGGGAAATTAAAGATAGGATTTATTATCTCAAAGGTACTAAAAAACCTTTATCACATACCGTTAGAACATCTAACATATTTTGGTTTGACGAAGAAATGGGTTTTGAAAGAGAACTTAAATATTGCCAAAATCAAAGAACAATGTTTGTTGATGAAATGAAAGGTGACCAAAGGTTAGAGCACGTTGTTTTTAGAAGTGGAAGTCTGTTTGTTGAAAAAGAAAAAACAGTTTTACAAAAGTTACTTTCGTTATATCATCCACATAGAGATAAAATATACTACGAACATAAACCACAAGTAGTTGCTGAAACTCAATTAGATTATTTAGTTCTAGAGGTTCAAGCATTAACAGAAGCAAGAAATATGGGAATTGGTTTAGCTGAAGCTATTATGAGAGTAGAGGTTGGATCTAGTGTATCTAATATGAGTTCTAAGGAACTTAGAAGAGATACACTATTATTTGCTAAGTCAAATCCTAAATTGTTCTTAGAATTAGCTAGTGACGAAAACGTTGTACTTAGAAACTTTGGTATTAAAGCCGTTGAAGCTCGTATTATTAGTCTCTCTAGTGATCAAAGGCATTTCATATGGAATTCAAATAAAAGAAAAGTTATGACTATTCCTTTTGATGAGCATCCGTATTCAGCATTAGCTGCGTTCTTTAAAACAGACGAAGGTATGGAAATATATTCCAATATAGAAAAAAGACTAGCTTAATATCTTTTTTGTATAGTTAAAGTAGCCACTCTTAATCGGGTGGCTATTTTTATTTAGAGTAGTAACCTTTTACTTTATTATGTAATTATAATACTATAAAATATATATTATGGAATCAAAAGGACTAGGGGATAGTATAGAAAAAGTAACAAAGGTAACTGGATTAAAATCTTTTATGGATTTATCAATGGGATTAGTAGGAAAAAAAGATTGTGGATGTAATAAAAGAAAACAGTGGTTGAATAAAAAAGTACCTTATAACAATAATTAAAAATGGCAGTAAACGTAGATACGGTATACCAAAAAGTTTTAATGCTAGCTAACAAAGAGCAAAGAGGTTATGTAACACCTCAAGAGTTCAACTTATTAGCTGACAAAGCTCAATTAGAAATATTTGATAGTTATTTTCACGACTTGAAAATGGCATATCACAAACCAAAAAATCAACTAGGTGTAGCGTTTGATGAAATAGAGATGTTACAAGAAAAACTAGATGCTTTTCAAGTTAGTGTAGATGTAACAGCAACATTTGATCCCACTGGACTTCCTGCTACATTGGGTCTACCTGGAGCTTACTATTTAAATGTAATAAGAATAAAATCCACAAATGCTGAAGTAAGTGAATTAACGCCAAAAGAAATATCATATACACAAAATAACCCACTAACCGCAGCAACTCTATCAAGAATGGTATACGTAAGAGCTAGTGGTGGTACAGCAACACTATATCCAATTCTTTTACAAGATATGGATTTTGTTGTTGAGTACTATGCTAGACCTACTCCTCCAACTTGGGGGTATGTTGTTGTAAATAAAAGAGCTCTTTATAATAACAGTGCAATATATAGTACTAACTTTTCTTTGCATGCATCTGAAGAAGAGAACTTAGTTTCAAGAATACTACAATTAGCTGGTATTATTATAATGAAACCTGGTATAGTTGAGATTGGTGCAGCAGAGAAAGCAGCTACTAAAGCAGAACAAAACAATTAATTATGGGATTACTGGACGGAATAAATCAAAATGCATATTACACAACTCCCGCTGGTTATGGTAATTATCAATTCACAACACTTGAGCATATAATAAATGCTTTTATGATTACTAATGTAGGAGAAAGTAAATTAATAACAAAAGTAAATAGAACAGATGTACAGTTTCACGGAATGAGAGCAATACAAGAGCTTTCATACGATGTGCTTAGATCTGTAAAGTCTCAAGAAATAGAAGTTCCACCTTCATTAACTATGATACTACCTCAAGATTATGTTAACTATGTTAAACTATCTGTTATTGGTAGTGATGGTATAGAAAAGAATTTATATCCAACAGGTAAAACATCTAATCCATTTGCTATAGCTCAAGATGGAGACGGTGTATATCAATATACTGACGTTAGTAATGATGGACAAGTTGATACTTTAACCGAACAAGATCCTAGTAATACATGGGAAAGTTATCAATCACAAACTTCAGAACCAAGCATTAATGCTAGTGATGCAACAGATGTAGAAATTGACTTTGCTGGTAGAAGATATGGATTAGATCCTCAGCACGCTCATATGCACGGTTCTTTTTATATAGACTACTTAAGAGGTTTTATACATTTTAGCTCAGCTGTTGCAGGTAAAACAATATCACTTAAATATGTTAGTGATGGACTAGGTACAGACGCTGAAATGATTGTACATAAATTTGCAGAAGAAGCAGTGTACAAACATATAGCATATGCAATATTAGCATCAAGATCTAATATACCAGAATACATAGTAGCAAGATTTAAAAAAGAAAGGTTTGCAGAGACTAGAAAAGCAAAGATTAGATTATCAAACATTAAGATAGAAGAATTTACTCAAGTACTAAAAGGTATGGGTAAACAAATAAAATAAAATATGTCAGAGATTAAACACACTTTTCAAGGCGGAAAAATGAACAAAGATCTTGACGAAAGACTTGTTCCAAACGGTGAGTACCGTGATGCAATGAACGTACAGGTTAGAACCACAGATGCTGATGGTAATGATGGTGTAGGTGATGCTGGTACAGTTCAAAACATAAAAGGTAACCAACTAATAGGTTCTGCTCATAATGAAAAACCTTACTTATCAACTGTTATTCCTAACAAAGTATCGGTTATTGGTGGAGTTGCTAATGAAAAAAATAACACAGCTTACTTTCTTGTAGCTGGATTAGACTTAGAAAAAGTTTTAGTAGATTACAAGGCCATAAATTCACAAAAAATATTTATAGATACAATAGTAGAAGTAAACACAGATACCAACGTGGCTTCACCTGTACTTGTTGATAGGTATGCTATAACAAATGGTACTAAAGAAGTTTTTGGTACTATAGGTCCACCTCAAGGAACATTTCAAGTAATGCCAGTTCCAGATGGTTCAATATATAGGATTGGTATGAAGATTAGAGCATTAGACTTTGATGGTGTCAATCTATTGAGTAGTGGAGCAGAAATACAAAACATAGATGGTAACGATTTAATTTTATACGAAGAGCAGTCAGCTGTTGCTTGGGCTAATTCTGGATCAATGTCATTTGTAGCGCCAAGGGTTTTAAATTTTGATCAAAACAATAAAGTAACAGGAATTAATGTTATTGATGATTTATTATTCTGGACTGATGGTAAGTCAAAAACAGAACCTAAAAAAATAAATATAACTAAGTGTAAAGAAGGTACAGTTGATTTTACTTCACACACTCAATTAAGATTAGCTAACGCAGTTGATAACGATATATTACAAGATTATATTCCTACGTCAGAAATGTCTTTAGCTCCATCTGCAAATAATGACATAAAAGAAGAACACATAACTGTTAAGCGTAAAGCTCCAACTATGGCACCTAATCTTAAGATGAGCAGATCCACAAGAGAGGGTATAACAACTATTTTTAGTTTAGAGTTTAATTTTACAACAGCTGGTGGAAGCGGTGACAATATTGAACCTGGCGAGCAAATTACTATTGAAGATTCTTTATTTTCTGATATACTAAGCACTTGGGAGGTTAATGATATATTGACTTTTAAAGAAGAAATAAGTGCAGACTCAGCTTTTATAACAGCGACAATAGATTCTCCACCAACTGAAGACTCTATTACAATAACCATATTGTCTATTAGCACAGAACTACTTCCACCAAACGAGGGTGTTGATGGTTCTGGTTTATGGACAGTTACTATGGAACAAAAGAAACCTTTGTTTGAATTAAAATTTGCAAGGTTTGGATATAGATATAAATACGACGATGGTGAATACTCTAGTTTCTCACCTTGGTCTGAACTAGCATTTTTACCAGGACACTTTGATTATCATCACAGAAAAGGTTTTAATCTTGGTATGGTAAATCAATTAAGAGAGTTAACTATTACAGATTTTATACCTCACCAACGAACTAGAGGACCTCAAGTTTCTAGCGTAGATATTTTGTATAAAACGACTTTATCACCAAATGTTTATACTGTAAAAACTATAACTAGAGGATTAGATCCTGAGTGGGATTTATTTACTCCTAGTGTTTTTAATAGTAACATGGTATTTGGAGAGATGAAAATAACATCTGAAATGATACATAATGTTGTTGAGAAAAATCAATTACTAAGAGCTTGGGACAATGTACCTAGGTTTGCTATTGCTCAAGAAATAGCAGCAAACAGAGTTGTTTATGCTAACTATACTCAAGGTTACAATATAACTAAGCCAGTTAAACTAATACAAAATTTACTTAACTACGAACTACCAACACCTATTGCTCCTACTAAATCTATAAAGTCAATTAGAGATTATAAATTTGGAATGGTATTTGGAGATAAGTACGGTAGAGAGTCCCCAGTAATAGCACCTGGTTATATAAAAGGTGACAACCCTGAGGAACTAACTTTACTTTCTGGAGAAACTAATATAGAGAAACAATTCTCTAAAATGAAAAACACTTTTGAATTAAAGCAAGAGTGGAATAACGATATATCAAGCTCAACGCCAGAGCGGTGGATGGACTATGTAAAATACTATATAAAAGAAACATCTAATGAATATTACAACTTAGTTTTAGATAGATGGTATGATGCAGAAGATGGTAATGTTTGGTTATCGTTTCCTTCTGCAGATAGAAATAAAGTTGATGAAGAAACTTATTTAATACTAAAAAATGAACATGGTAACAACATAGCTGTTTTAGAAGCTGCTAGATATAAAATTATAGCTATAAAAAATGAAGCACCTGATTTTATAAAACTAGATCCTAGGTACATGGGTGAAGTTGAGATTGACGACACAACTTTACAAGATTGGTTTTTTTCAGGATCGTTTAACGTTGATACAACTTCTCCAACTAAGTTAATGGGACCAACTAGACAGATGATAATATCTGAAAGTAATTGGCAAGATTTTTTAGCTGGATACTCTACTGGTCAATCTAAAGGTACATTAAAAATAAGAGTAAAAGGTAAAAATGGTACTGGAACTGAACTAACTAATGACAAGTGGACAACAGTAACATATAGTAATCAACTAACACTTGGTAATGGTGTTATACGTTGGCAGGAAGATTTTGGCGAAGGAGCTGACATGGTAGATAGATTTACTGCAGCTGGAGAAACTGTTAGTGGACTTACATATTCTATAGAGTTTCAAGAAAACGTAGTAGAAAACCAAGCTGAGTTTGATGGTAGATTTTTTGTTAAAATAGCAAAAGACGATATACTTCAAGAGTCAGTATTAAAAAATACTGGAATAAGTTCTGACTTTGATTCTGTTAGCTCAATTAGGTTAGGTTATATAGATTCTCAAAAAAATAATCCAGGTGAATACGGTCCAAGAGTAAATTATGAATGGAACAAAGGTACTGACGATGGTAATACTGGAGCAGCACAGGTTGGTGAAGATGGAGATGGAAACACAGCTGGGGCAAACGTTGCACCTACAAAACCCAACTCTGATTTAGGTGATCCAGATGAAGCCTCTAAAATGGCGCTAGGTTGTTGGTCATTTCCTGGTAGTAGTTATGGTGATAAAACAAGGAACTTTTGGAATAGAATAAAAGGTACGGAATTTGGATTCACTAACACTAAAATGTTTATAGATAGTGCCATGACTAGAAGACTACACATGAATGGGTCTATTGGTGGAAACATGGACTTTGAAGACTCATTAACTAGCCCAGAGTATTACAAACCAACTGGATTAGATCAAGGTATTTTAGGGGGAGCTTACACAACTGTTGATTATCCAGACGTACTACCAACTGAAGATGGTCATTTTGGTAGAATAGCAATATCAATGATGCCGTGGTATGCTTCTAACGAGCCGGATACTATGGATAATCCAAGTGAGATGTGGAGTTTTCAAAACAGTGCAAACATATTTGAATTTGATTTCAAAAATAAAATGACAACACAGGGAACTTACTTTAAGTTTGACGATGATCCTGATGGTATTATGTATATGATAATTAATAAGCCGGGAGAGTTTGACGAGTGGGGAGTTAACAGTAATGATGTAGCTAATTATGCTAGAAGCCCTAGTCAATATGGTGGAAGTAACAATAGTAACAATAATGACGCTAATAGTAATGGTTTTGCTGAAACACTTCAAAGTAGTGACTATGACTTTGCGGAAAATGGTGACAACGATTGGGGTAGTTCTGTAACTATTGATGGTAATGCGGCTTCAAGTGGTGGAAGTTTTTCAAATCAAACTCTTGTACCTTGGATTGAATGGGCTGGGTGGGTTTCTGGAAACAATCCCAATCCTAATTACGGTGGTATTTTACCTTTATATGGAGGTACATATACGCCAAATGGCTACAACACTGACGGATCGTCTGATGATGACGAGTGTATACATTGTCATCATGCACAAAATGAGGTATTAGATCCATTTTGTAGAAGATCTGGCTTTAGAGTTGAGTTTAGAAAGTGTAACGCAGATGGAACTTTAGCTGGAAATGGTAGTTTAGGTATTGATTTAGATCTTGGTTTTGATCCAAGAGGACAAATATGTCATGATGGTAGAGAGTCTTTAAATATTTCTATAGTAGAAAGATCTTACACAACATCAACTCCAATAGTACCAACAGACAACGGCGCTGTGTGGGAGACTGAACCAAAAGAAGATGTTGGTTTAGATTTATATTACGAAGCATCTAACGCAATACCTTTATTTTTAACAAGTGAGAATACATTAGATTTTGTTCCATATGAATCTAAGGTAACATTAAAAGATTCAAACCTAAACAATGTAGTTTTAAATTCGGCTTATATAAACCACCACGTTGAGCATGTTGGTTATACTGAAGATACTTCTATTATTGCTATACACTCAACAGATCCAGCAGAACCAGATCCAGAAGACAACACAGGTTTGCATAATATTAATGGTGAAATGAACATTGGTCAAGTATTAGTGTTTGAACATAAAAATGGTACAAAGACGATGTCAGCGATTACCAACTTTATGATACCTGTTGAATTTGATGCAGATAATAACCCAGTTAGTTTAAGTAGTATTGATAATACATCTGAAAGTGTTTTTCAAGTAACTAGTACTAAAACTGGTTATTATGAAATAGAAACAGAAGTTTATCAATATCCAGTAGAATTATCTTGGTTTAATTGTTACTCGTTTGGTAATGGCGTTGAGTCAGATAGAATAAGAGATGATTTTAATGCTCCTACAATAGACAATGGAGTTAAACTATCTACAACGTTTTTACAATTTGGAGAAGAGCAAAAAGGTAGTGGATTGATATACTCTGGTATATATAACTCTATATCAGGAGTTAATAACTTAAATGAATTTAATCAATCAGAAAAAATAACTAAAGATTTGAATCCATCTTACGGATCTATTCAAGCTTTAAAAACAAGGGATACAGATGTTATTGCTTTTGCTGAAGATAAGGTTTTAAAAATAACAACAAACAAAGACGCATTATTTAATGCAGATGGTAATCCTCAACTGCTAGCTTCAAATAGAGTTCTTGGAACTGCAATACCATTTGCTGGAGATTATGGAATATCTAAAAACCCTGAGTCACTATCTAGTGATAACTTTAGGATGTATTTTGCTGATATGCAGAGAGGTGCTGTAATAAGGTTATCAGGAAACGGAATAACACCAGTATCTAACGTTGGCATGAAAACATGGTTTAGAGATAACTTAAAGAAAACAAAGAGTCTACAAGGTACATTTGATTCAGTTAACGGAGAATACAACTTAACTCTTGATTACAAAGAAAAAGAAAAAGACACAACTATTTCATTTAATGAAGGTTCTAAAGGCTGGGTTAGTTTTAAGTCGTTTGTTCCAGAAGCTGGAGTTTCAGTTGGTGGCAAATATATAACAGCTAAAGATAGTAGCTTATGGGAACACGGAATTGATATACTTGACTCTACTGCAGATAGCCAAACGTTTGGTCAAGTAATTAATAGAAACACATTTTATGATACGTTCACTGAATCATCTATAAATGTTATATTTAATGATTTACCTGGTTCTGTTAAATGTTTTAGAACTATAAACTATGAAGGTTCTCAAGCTAAAATTGATCAATTTATAGAAACAGACTCTAACGATCCACAACAACCAGATGGAACACCTTTTATTGGCGTTACAGATGATGAGTATTATAACTTAACATCTGAAGATGGTTGGTACGTTGACTTAATAACAACAAACCTTTCTTCAAAAGGGTCAGTATTTGAATTTAAAGACAAAGAAGGTAAATGGTTTAATAAAATAGATGGTGATGGTAGAGGCACAATAACAGATCAAGATCTTAATGAGTTTAGTGTTCAAGGTTTAGGAATAATGTCTGCAACAGATGAAGAAGAAGAGATTATAGAAGATATAATAATAGAACCCACAACAGTAACTGTGCAGCTAAATAGTGATATGGTTGATGACTCAGATAACGATAATGTTGAGGATAATGACGGAAACGTTGATGGTAACACTACAATTTTAACACCTTAATTATGGCAAATCCAGTAAATTATACGGTAACAAATACCCCACTAGTTGTAAACACTAATAGTACTATTAATCAAGCTTCTGATAATTTTATCAAAATGACATTAACTCCTTCACTTGGTTTTACTCTTACTAAAGAAGACTTAACGATAGGTGGGACTACTGGTACTAATTGGGAAGAGAACAACTTGCCAGACGTAGATAGTGGAGTAGAGGTTTCTGCCTGGGATGATGGATCGTTTACAGGTGTTGTAACTGCTCTACCAATAGGTGTCACTAAAGTTTTAATGTTTAACTTAAATAACACTGTAATGGTGTACGCTTATTTAGATCCAAACTATAGTATATCAAACGAAAACATTAATATAGTATTAGATATAGATGGTGATGCGGTTGCCATACCAGTACCACCAATACCAACTCCGCCAACTCCACCAACACCAGCACAAATGGGTTCATTTACTATAAGTGTAAGACTACAACAAAACTCTGGAGCTAGCGTATACGCAATTACTCCTAGTGGTTCTCCATATCAAGGTGTAAGTTGGAACTACAACTCTAATTATAGCATAAACGCTTACAATCCATTAAGTTCACTTTTAGTTGCAAGTGGTATAACTGGATCAGATAAAGCAACTCTACTATGTACTCCAAATTATAGTACAACACAAAACCAAACTTTAATGAGCAATCCTATTAACTTGGCTGGTGAAAATCAAGCTTGGTTTTGGATAGTTCCTAATGAAGGTTACACTGTTTCAAGAGACAGTTTTTATCCAAACACGGGGGTAAGTGTAAGTGGTGAACCAATTAATAATACTGTTAATGAAACTACTAGTATTTATACTGGACCTTTGTTTGGTTTTTATAGTACATCTGGTGTTCCAGATCAACTTATATCTAACTCTCAAGAAAGTATTATTCAAGCGGGTGTATATGGTGGTACTACCGCTGGTAGTGCTGCTACTGGCTACAATGACGTAATTGCTTATTATGGTTCAGAACAAACAAGCATAAGTAATATATACGGAAACTCTACGTCGCCAACAGAATATGGGTCTAGTGAACTATTATTAATAGATTCGTCTTCAACTTCTATTGGTTCTAGTAATTTAGTTTATCCATTTAATATAGATGGTCAAGATTTTATAAATGGAGTTATGCCAAGTGTATATTGTCCATCTGATTGGGCTGGAAATGGAGTTTTAGTTGCATTAAATGGAATTAAATCTATGATACCTGGATTTAATCCTTCTGATATTATTATAGATATATACGGACAAGCAATGCTAGACGATGGATCACAGTGTGCAGATGTAACAATTAACATAGAAGAACCTGAATAATATGGCAAAAGATACTTTAAAAAATAATACCATACTAGATATCAATAGCACTATTGGTGACGTAACAATTAAAATTGTTGATCCTGGTTTTTCAACCGAACATAGAGTTTTTTCATTTTCTGGTAGAGTAAAGAAAAACACTCAAGTAAACGTTGGTACACTAAGAGTTGATGCTGAAACAAACAAGTTTTTTGTAAACTCACCAGGTTTAATATCAAAATCTTCAAATAGAAAAAACAATTTGAAAAGTGAATTAAACTTAAGCTTAACTAGTATAGAAAAAAATGCTAAGAAGAAACCAATAGCTTATAATTATAATATGTTGTATACATCTAGGGACGACATATCAGGCACTAAAGGTTTAAATTATATTCTAAGTAACAAAGTAAAAGGTGAAACAACTAGAACAACTGGAATAGATAGAGTTATTTTTGGTAAAAAAGAAATAGATATAAATGGAGGTAGAAGACAAATAAAGGTTTACGGTAAAGCTGGATCAACTTTTAAATTAGCTGTAAACGAATTTGTTGATAGAACACCAACAACGCTAGATGATGATGGAAACTGGATAATAGAAAGCTTTGAAGAACAATCTATATTAAGTGCTTTATCTTATAATAGCACGTTTTCTAATCACTTAGGATTATTAAATATCATAGATGGAAAAATAGATTCAAGTGGAGTTCATGCGTTTAATCAAAAATTTCCAAGTAAGTCAGTTGAGTCTAGATATTCTATAAATATACTACCAACTACAGTAAGCAATAGTTTTAATAAAAATATATGGAACACGCTTAGACCAGGTTGGAATACTTGGTATAGTAAAATACTTTATCAATATATAAACCCCTCGTTAACACTAAGAGTTACATGTACAAACGGCAAGTTTACTTCTGTTAATGGTACGTCTATAAATAGTAGTACTCCTTATGATAAAGTTTACAATGGTGTAGCTAACCGTACAGCTAGTAGTCTTGAAAATAAAAAACCAGTTGTAACAGCAGCTGGAGGTTCTTATCTACAGGTTTTTGATTTAGAGTATATAGTAATAGCAAGTCATGCTATGGCTGAAGTAGCAGCTCATCCAGTTGTATTTGATCCATATACTCTACTAGAAGATCCTACTACGTCAGAAACAGAATACAGTAGTAGTTGGACAAATTCAAATCCTAATAGCAATGGTGGTACTATGGTTAATATGTCGGTTATTTCAAATGTTTTAACAGATGTGCCAGGTACAAACAGAACGTATACACTAAAACTTAAAGTTAATATAGAAAAGTGGGGAACTAAAAGTATAATAATGGCTTTCCATTTAGACGATCATTTAACTCTTGCTTAATTTAAATAAAAAGACATGCCAGATATAAACGTAACATTACCAACTCCATTAAACTTTTCTGTAGAACCAGGTGATATAGCTTACTATATACCAATATTAAATAACACTATTGGTGGATTCCAAACAAATCAAGTTGGACAACAGATGGTTGAAATAGGTCCTATAATAACAATAACGTTTGGTGAAAACACAGCTATACTAGTTTGTGATATGGAAGAAGGTACAGTAGCTCCCACTGCAGGTAACTTTATATTTTTTGGTAAAGATAGAGCTGTAAATGAAGCTTCTATTTTAGGTTACTATGGAGAGTTTGTATTTAAAAATAACTCAAAGCAAAAGGCAGAGATGTTTTCAACAGCTTGTGAAATGTCTGAAAACAGTAAATAATTAGTAAAAAATGTAACTATATATATAGTTAAATTTAATTAAATGGAAGAATTACAAAAAATATCAAATTTTGGTATTGGTAAGGACTTTGAAACAAACGTTACTATATTAGAAAACGATCTAAAAGCTATTGCTGATGGTAAAGGTATTATAGCTGGTACAGAGGAAAATCCTATAGTAAACGATAGTGATAAAATACCTATTGAGCATTTTTTCATGGATGGTGTGTATATAAGAAAGATGACAATGTTCAAAGACTTTGTTGTTATCGGAGCGATACATAAACACTTACACATGTGCTTTTTACTGCAAGGTCACTTAAGCGTAGCTAGTTCAGCTGGAGTTAAAGAGTATATTGCACCTTGTTATATAATAGCAGAACCTGGAGAAAAAAGAATACTATACTCACATGAAGATTCGTGTTGGTACAACACTCACAAGAACCCTAGCAACACAGAAGATGTTAGAGAATTAGAAAAACAAATAGTAGCATTAAGTTACGAAGAATATAAAAAATATAAATATGGCAAGAACAAGTAAAAGTAGAGGTTCAAATGGTTTTGAAATGAGATCAGGAAATGCATCTCCATATAAATTTTTAGGCAAAGCATTTAAAAAATTTGCTGGATCTGGAGCAGGTAAAATATTAATGGGACCAGCAGCGGCAATAGGTGGAGCAATTGGAATTAACACAGACGCTAGTGGTGGTGGTGGAAATCCAAACGCTGCGGCAGCATTAGCACAAGGTGGTGCAATGGGAGCTGGACTAGGTAATACAACTGGGGTTACACCTCCTCCTGGAACCTCTGCAATGGTAAAAAAAAAATCGCCATATAAAGCAACAGATGCTATATTAGTAAAAGGTGCGTATGATGCCGCGTCTGGAATGGGTACACTTAAATACGGTCAAATTTCAGCATCGAGAGCGTGGACAAGTGGAGTTAACACTGTTGAAAGAACAGTTAATGATTCTAGTGCAGCTCAAGCTCAAAAAGATAGAACTCGTAATAAGCGTTTCACAAAAAGTGAATGGAAGAAACAAAAGTGGTTTAACAGAAAACACGAAGGTTGGAAAGATGATATTAGATTTAACACCGATGGCAATAAAGATTTTAACAACCAATCTTCTTAGATAGCTATGTCGTTTATAGCAGTAGGTATTGGTCTAGCTGTAGCTGGAACCGCTGGCGGAATGTTAAGCGCTGGCAAAGCTAAAAGAGAGGCCGAAAGAAAAGAAAAAGAAGCAGTTAAAGAAAGAGATAGGTTAAAAGACATATACTCTTCTTTAGACACTAGCAACCCGTATGCTAATATGGAAAATACAATGGAGGACTTGACTATAAACCAGAGACAATACGCATTAGAGTCACAGCAATTTCAACAAAGCCAATCTAACATTTTGAGTGGAATGAGAGAGTCAGCAGGAAGCTCAGGTGTAGCTGGAGTAGCTCAAGCACTGGCGGGTCAGGGCCAATTAGCCGCACAACAATCTGCTTCTAGTATAGGTAATCAAGAGAGACAAAATCAACAACAAGAAAGATCAATGGCTGCTAACCTTCAAAATAAAGAAAGACAAGGCGAGGTATGGTCTCGTAATGCAGAAACAAGCAAGCAATCAACGTTATTAGGAATGTCACAACAAGAAGTGGGAGCTTACAGAGAACAAGCAGCTGCTGCTCAACAAGCAAAAATGGACGCACTTTCAAGTGGTGTTAGCTCTGTTGGTAGTATGCTTACCGGTGGAGTTGGTGGTGGAGCTGGGGGAGCTGGCGGAGCAGGTGGAGCTGGCGGTGGAGGTAGTCGTTATATAAGTGGTGCAGAGCAAGCAGGAGGACCACAAGCACTTATTTTAGGAACTAATCCATACCAATAATATAAATAAAAAATAGCGTATGTCATTTATAGCAGTAGGAATAGGTTTAGCAGTAGCAGGTACAGCAGGAGGTATGATAAGTGCTGGAAAAGCTAAAAGAGAAGCTGAACGTAAAGAAAAAATAGCGGTAAAAGAAAGAGATCGTCTAAAAGATGTTTATTCATCTTTAGATACTAGTAATCCATATGCAAACATGGAAAACACTATGGAGGATCTTACAATAAACCAAAAGCAATATGAACTTGAAGCTCAACAGTTTCAACAAAGTCAGTCTAATGTACTTAGTGGGCTTAGAGAGTCAGCTGGTAGTTCTGGAGTTGCAGGTGTTGCACAAGCTTTAGCTGGTCAAGGTCAATTAGCGGCTCAACAATCCTCATCAAGCATAGGAACGCAAGAGCGACAGAATCAACAAGCCGAAAGAAGTATGGCTGCTAATCTTCAATCAAAAGAAAGAGAAGGAGAAGTTTGGTCAAGAAACGCTGAAAAAGATAAACAATCCACTCTACTTGGAATGTCACAACAAGAGGTTGGAGCATATAGAGAAGAGGCTGCAGCAGCACAGCAGGCTAAGATGGACGCTTTAGCTAGTGGAGTTAGCTCAGTTGGGAGTATGTTAACTGGTCCAGGTTCTGGAATGGGTGGAGCAGGTGGAGGAATGGGTGGAGGAATGGCAGCTCCTCAAGGCGGTCCATCTTCAAGGGGAGATATCCCACCACCATGTCCAGGTTTATTATAAAAAAAATATTTTGTTATGGCAATAAATAAAGAAAATTACAAAGAGTCAATTCCACCTATAGAACCTAGGAAACACAACGTGTTTCGTTATAAAAAAGAAACAGTTACACCAATTGTTAGTAATGCTGACTATAGTGAAGTTGTGCAAAATACCTTAGATAACGATGGAGAACTAGGGTCTAAAGAATACAACTCAATATACGGTATGGTTGAGAAAGGCAGAAAAGGCTACATAGATGCAAGTAAAAAAGGTAAAGCATTAGCAATAAAAGACTTAAACGACAAGTCTTTAGCTATAAAAAGTTTTAAAACGTTTAGACAAGATTTAGCAGCAGCTTATAATACTAGATCATTAATGACCAGTTGGCATAAAACAGAAGAGGGCGCACAAATAATGGCTTTGTTAGGAAATGAAGCTAGGTTAACAACAAAAAAATGTGGTGATAATGAGGTTGATTGTGAAGGTAAAGATGAACTAGGCGTGATACTACCTGACTTTCACAAGATTAGAAATTTAGAATCCAGAATAAACAACAGTACTTTTGGTAATGCTCAAAAAAAATATGGGGCACCAACCACCATAACCGCATCTGAAACAAGTTTATTAGAAAAAGAGTTAAAAGAAGAGCAGGATATTGGAAGTTGGGTTAGTATAGGTAATTTATCTAGAAGAATAAAAATGAAAGATGAATCTACTAGAAAAGTTATAAGTGAAATGGGTAATAACTTTTTAACTCAATCATCACAAACTAACGACATGGAAAATGTAGAATTTCCTACAGCAGCTGCAGAAAGACAAGTAAGAGGAAATATAATAAAAAAAGCTGGTAATTTTGAGTCATTAATTTATGATGAAATGATACCAGGTAGATCATTTAGACACGATCTTATTGAAAGCGCAATGACAAACTCTTACGCAGATCTAGGAGTAGATGAAATAGAAGGTGTTAATTCATCAGATGGTATAGATGAACAAGAAGCTGTACTAATAGCTGACGCTATGATAAATAGCGATGAGCACAGGAGTATTCTTGAAGATGAAATGACTAATTACTTTGTTAATTACTTAAAACAACAATGGAATTCTGGTAGAGCAAATAGACCAAATCCATCTGGAGTTAATAAATTTAGCTCTAGAGAAGACTTAATGACTAAAGACGTTGTTGAAAACACCAACACATTTGCTAGATCTTTAGGAGCAGAAAAATATAATCCTGGCAAACTATAAAAAAA
>TARA_B110000444_G_scaffold261554_1_pt1 | contig 26339 bp, 23 predicted proteins | sample TARA_B110000444 | Tara Oceans TARA_B110000444 (sample SAMEA4398370) | marine metagenome | biome: Polar Biome; feature: [SRF] surface water layer (ENVO:00010504); material: water (ENVO:00002006), including particulate matter (ENVO:01000060) such as... | depth 5 m | reverse complement strand
TCACGCTGTATCCACGGAGGTGGAACAATGGTATGGCCATTGATTCAGGATTACAAGATTTTGAGTCTCACTCCAATGACGATTGATGTTCCATTGACCAATGGTTTATCGAAAGATGCCTCTCAAGTCAATATATTTTCTACTTTCGCAGTAGGTATTAGCACAGAGCCTTCAATCATGAACAATGCTGCCGAACGTCTGCTACATCTAGATAGTTCTCAGATTAAGCAACTGGCATCAGAAATAATTTTCGGGCAACTTCGTAGTACCATTTCTTCTCTGACCATTAGCCAAATCAATTCTGACCGTAGCCAATTTTTAAATTTAATTTATAAAAATGTAGGAGGAGAACTTAACCAGGTCGGGATAAAAATGATCAACATAAACATCAATGAAATAATTGATGATTCAGGTTCCGATGATCGAGTTACTAAAGATAAACTGAATCATTACCTTGACTTGACACAAAGGGCTAGAGCTAAGGCGACACCGATTCATGAAGAGGGGACAGAGCAAGCCAAACAGTTAGCTGTGATGATGAGAATGGCTGATGATTATTCAAGTGATGCTAGGCATTTCATGGATAAAGGAGACTATGTGCGCGCATTTGGAGCGATAAACTACGCACATGCTTGGATTGATGCCGGGGTTAAGTTGAGATTACTTGACGGACATGGAGATGATGTCCTGTTTACATTACCTTGAGTCCTAATTTTCTATGATTTCGGTAACTTGTGCAACCCTAGAAATGTGGTTTTTGAGTACAGCCAATCGCGTCTCTGCTTGTTCTGTAAACGTCTTTAATGCATCGTTTAGTTCGATAGCCAGTTTGTATGTGTGTGCAGGTCTGCCTCTGCCGCCTTTGGAATTTACAATGACTTCAATGAGGTTTAACCGGTTTAAATGATTGATAGCCACGCTAACATCTGGCTGTCTAAGTTTACATATTTTTTGTAAATCGCTTGATTTAGAAGGGCCCTGGGTGTGTAGGTAAACCATCACTGTAGCAGTATTAGCCTCGACTCCAATGGTTGATAATAGTTGAATAATTTCACTAGATTTCACTCTCGAGGCACCAGTTAGAGATGGTGAGGCAGTACTAGCATCCGTAGCCATTGCCATCAGGCGTTAATCAACATATATCAATTAATCACCGGCATTCTTCATCCAACGTATCTAAGGTGAGAACGCCCACTAACTTCAATCCATGAAAGGTTTGATTGTGATAAACGTCTTTTCAGTTCGGTGTCTACAGTTAATATTGGCCAATTGTTTTCCTTTGATAATGCCAATAGTTGGTCATCAGTGTGGTTTCCAGCATTTTCTTTTGCCGTTAGTAATTCAGCCTTTGATTGCAACATTGTGATCAACAGTTTTCTATCGTCTAAAGCTTTCAATTCAGATATGACATTTGGTACTGTAGCCAATTCTTTGGTACCAACGCAATCTAAGAGTGCTTGGTCAATATTAATTCCTGCTTCGATGACTGCGACCCAGCCGCAGGCATCGATTAGAACTCTAAGCATGGAAATCACTCGATAGTTCCATGGCCAATCAGGCGCCATCGGGACCCAACACGCCTTGAGAGTGAAATTCTTTGGCCACTATCTGCACATATTGGCAGACGTAGTTTGAGAGTAGCCTTACCTTTTCCAGTGTTTGAGACAACTCCTACACTGGTCGCCGTAGCGACATTGACCATCAGCATTTCATTAGGACGTAATGGCATGATAGGTGAAGGGTCTTCTCCTTCACCAGCAACCATATTCTTCATCAAATTGATTGAGATATTTACCGATTCCCGAACTTCTGGTAAATCGCCGACTCTTGCAACTACTTGTCCTGACAAATTGTCAGCGGTAGTGATTGCAGGGTCTAATGGAGTAGCCATTCCGCAAAGCCCTCCTGCATGCATGTTTTCAAGGGTTAAACCTCCACCTTGCATACTTGCAACCTTGGAATGAATCGGTTCATAGTGAACCTTGTTGCCCTTGACGATTTTCCTTCCAGGTCCGATTACAATTTCATCATCAACATTGAATTGACCTTCGACTATGCTTCCTCCAATCACACCACCGCGCAACTTTGTAGGTCTAGTTCCAGGTCTATTGATGTCAAAAGAGCGTGCTACATGCATTATCGCTCTCTTATCTTCAGAACGGTCAGGAGTTGGAATTGCAGATTCAATCGCTTGAATCAATATGTCCAGATTTACATCATGGTGTGCGGAAACAGGGATAATTGGTGCGTTTTCTGCAATTGTACCTTCAAGGAATGCTGTTATTTCTGAATGAGACTCTAATGCTCGCTCTCGACTAACCAAGTCTATCTTGTTCTGTACAATCACGATATTCTCGATGCCTGCGATCTCTAGCGCCATCAAATGTTCTCTGGTTTGTGGTTGCGGACATTTCTCGTTAGCTGCAACCATGAGCATTGCACCATCCATAATACTCGCTCCAGTGATCATAATCGCCATCAGTGTCTCGTGACCAGGGGCGTCGACGAATGAAATTACTCGTTGTAGTTCTGTAATGTCATCATTACCTCCACCTGGCTTACGTCCTGTAGCGTAATACTCTCCCTTCGGAGTTTTGTAGAATGCAGTATCTGCATAACCTAGTTTGATTGAAATTCCTCTCTTACGCTCTTCAGAATGAGTATCGGTCCAAATTCCAGATAACGCTTGAGTAAGCGTTGTTTTGCCATGGTCTACGTGACCGACTAATCCAATATTGATTTCTGGTTGAGCGGGAAGCTTACGTGCCATGCTTCCCTTCCTCCAGTTCCTCAGAGATCAGCCTCGCGGCTTCACTCACTGCTCTCCTCTGAAGTTGCTCCGAGGATGTCAGCAAGGCTCTTGTTAGCAGCCTCTATGACTTTGAGGTTAATCTGGCGGGTATCTTGTGTGACTGTGCTGCCACGGAAGTAGCGGCGTTTGCGCATTCCATCAGGCTTGTAGCGGAAACGCTTCTTTTCTCCACCCTTGGTTTTGTGCACAAGACTGTGTCCTTTGAAACCGGTAGATTCGGTTACGAGAATAGATTGGCGGTTTCCTCCACTGAGGTCAGAGCGCATTGGTGTACCGGTTTTGTCCGAGCCACCAGTGATTTCAAGTTTGTATCCTGCAAGAGTTTGCTCGCCTTCTCCAACGAATATTCCATCAACGACATCTCCAATCTTCTTTCCGAGGAACTGAGATAGATTATTTCCACTAACGGACATGTTGTATGAACGTCCGTTATTGTCAGGATTAGTGTCATTGACTACTGCGACGAATGTAGTATCTGCCATGGTATCAACTCTTTGAGCAACCTGCCGACATAGGACGGGTATTTAGCCCCTTTGTGCGAAGGAGGAAGCCATTTTTAGCGGCGCAGTCGATTGGGGATGAGGGTTTCTAAGCGCCTTGCAACATCACTAGGGAGCATGTGGGGCATCGAAATGTGTTGCGTACGGCCTCTTCCGACCTCTGCTTTGGCAGTTCTAGTTACGATGATATCTTCTTGCGCCAGCCGCTTGAGATGCTTCCAAAATGTAGTGTGACCTTTCGGGCCTTGGTCAAATTCTTCACATACTACATGATACAACTTTTCGGCTTCGCCACTCGTAACATTTTCTTGTCTTTTCAATCTTCTACAAAGTCCGAGTAAAATCAACATGGCGTGTGGTGGAATCTCTTCAATATTCATCGAATCTACATTTGTTGGCATTGTAACTACCGTTTTCTGTACATCTTTCGATTCTATGATTGATCTGCCAGAAGTTTCAGCCCTCTTTGCGGCACCTTCTAGCAATTCAATGGATTGACGTGCATCGCCGGATGGAGCTGCAGCCTGAGATACAAGAGTCAGTATGTCGTCAGGGCATGAACCGGTTACCAATCCTAAGTCTCTCCTTTGAGAAATAATTTGCAGCAACCCCGCTTCATCATAAGGAGTCATTCTAATGTGATTTGTTCTTCCCATACGAGAGATAACCGCTCCTTCTAATAGATCGAGAATTTGTTCTTGGCTAATCAAAATTATCGATAGAGTTCCTGCTTTTTCTCTATCCTCGTCGATTCGCATCAACTTGTAAATTACGTCATCCCCCGATTGTCTTAGCAAATGGTCTACTTCATCGAGTACCACAATAAGGTGTGAATTATCCCTCTGCATCATTCTCCTGAGGCTGGTAAGTAATTCACCAACCCCCAAACCTCTGTCGGGATGACCAGGGTCGAGGTCTTGTACAATTTTCTGCATGACTCTAGACGCAGTAGCCGCATTTCTGCAATTAACATGAACTGTCTTGATATGTCTTTTATCGGACAAATGCCTGACCACATCGTCACAAAAACGCTTTACTAATGCAGTTTTACCTGAGCCAACAGGGCCCGTTATAACCGCTCTACCGGTTCCTTCGGGGTGGGATATACTGCTGAATATAGATGCAAGTTGGCCTTGAATATCTTCTCTGCCGACGAGTTCCTCTGGCATGAAGTCGAATCCGAAAACCTCTGGATTATTGAGGACGAGGCCAGCGCCGATACGGTCCAAGTAGGAACTCATGACTTCAGATGGTCATCGTCTATGGTTATTGAACTTTCAACTAAATTTGAGCACTCAAGGTATCTCATCGAACTGATATCCAGTTTCCCACTTCTTTTCTCCAAGAGCTACTTCAAGTTCGAAAGGAGTAACCAAAGGTTTGGCATACTTGACTGAATCATCGATCGCTATTCTCGGGCAGGCAGTATTGACAAAGGCGTCTACTGGGTAGAAGTCAATCAATTCGGGACCAACATGTTCTAGAGCCAAAAGATACCCCTTTTTGCCATGCTTAGCAAGTGTTCTCTTCAACTTTAGAGCAAGACTCCTTCTCATTTGTCCCGGTTTTTCGCCAATCAATATAGCAAAGTTTTGAGACTCCTGAATCGCCATAATTAGACCGAAGCGTTGCCGAAGTATTCTTTCAATGCGTTCAGTGCCCATCTCGCTAGCATCACCAGTGTAAGGGTCAAGCATAGCTAGTGGCTTTCCAGTATGTAATGCAAGACCAATCGGGTGGAAGTCACCACTTCCCAAGAACAGGTAATGGCCGATTTCATCATCATCACCTGAATAATTGCATCCAAGGACTTGTCCAGGGAATGTAAGTCTGGCACCTCCAACAGGTACCTCTACCACATATCCTGCTGCTTCAAAGCGCTCCTTGTAATCAAAAACCAGGTGTAAGTGTTGAATTGAAGCGACTAGCCCCAATTTAGCACCTTTGAGCGGAGCAATTCTTCCAACTGCATCCAGGAATCGATCTTGTGCCTCTTCTTCGCTTAAACCTGAGATGTCACCTTCGTTAAGTCTAGCCTGTGCGATTGCACGATGTTGGGCTAAAATCGGCAATACAGGGTCGATAGCTGGGTCTCCATCATATGTGACGTCGATGAATTGGGTCGGCATTCCAGAATCGATGTTCATTTGGGAATGGCCCATGTGAGCGACTAATTCCACTCCCATCATCTTCATCTTGTCATGAACTAAATCACAAGCGCCGTAACAGGGGTCGGCTGCCAGAATAACTTTTGCAGAAGTTTCATCTTCTATTTCATCCATCATTTCAAGGGCTTGCATCTTCAGCCCTTCAGGTATCTGTAGTGCGATAAGACGATGGTCATGACCTTTGATGCGATCAATCAACTCCTCGAGTTGGAAGTCGTGGCGCGAAAGGTCCATACTATTCACTGCCACAGCCTCTTGTTGAAGAGGCTACCGATATGTTTGGATTCAATCTTCAGCCAAGAAATCGACGTATTCGTCAGGCTCGAGTAGATTTTCCATATCTACATCATGAGGATCCAAAATAATAATCCAGCCTAAATCATAAGGCGAATCATTAACTAATTCTGGATTGATTTCAACTTCTCCGTTCACTTCTGCGATTTGGCCAGCAAATGGGCTGGGGAAGGTCAACTTCTCTTCCGCGGTCCAAACGGAGAACAGATTTTGCTCTTCGTCGACTTCAGTTTCAGCGTGCGGTAAGATGACACGAAGGATCTCTCCTATGTCTGCTGCAAGATAATCGGATAGTCCAATTACCAAGCGGTCATCCTTTTCTTGGTACCATAAGTGGTCCCGAGAATACTTTCGACTGTGCGCTATACCAAATTCCATGACTTCTTCATCCATGGCCTTATCCCTGTAGCGCCGTTTCACATCAAATATATGAACCACACTGATTGTAGTGAATTGAACAAGGGTATGCCTAAAATGCTCTAGCCCTTTGGCTTGTAACATGCGCTTCGAAGAGACTGATGAGCAACAGATGATTCGTGAACTGGTTAGAGACTTCGCCGAGTCGGTCTTGCCGCCTACAATAGAGCACAGAGATGCAAATCAGATTCCTCCGGCCGAGGAGTGGGCGCAATTCTTAGAATATGGCCTCCAGGGGATAACTATTCCAGAAGAATATGGCGGGAATCCAGTAGACGACGTGTCCGAATCGATCATTATTGAAGAACTAGCACGTGTCGACCCATCATTTGCAGTAATGTATTGTGTTCATGTCGGACTATGTTCCAAAACTATAGCTCTTCACGGAAATGATGAGCAAAAGGCGAATTATTTGCCCAGACTTGCTGCAGGTGAAGTCGGAGCCTACTCTCTATCTGAGGCAGGTGCAGGAACAGATGCTGCGGCAATGGTTTGCAAGGCTAAGTTATCTGATGATGGAACTCACTATCTTCTTAATGGGGAAAAAATGTGGGTTACTAACGGAGCACAAGCCCAAATTTATGTTTTATTTGCTAAGGATGTAGATCATCCAGATTATGGTACAAAGAGGCACGGAGGCTCTACTGCATTCATCGTAGAGCAGTCTTATGAAGGCTTTACAGTCGGCAAGAAGGAAGACAAGTTAGGTATTCGTTCTTCTGATACTTGCACATTAGTACTTGAGAACTGCAAAGTTCCCGTTGAAAATGTCCTCAAGGGTTCAGGCAAAGGTTTCGCAATCGCAATGAATGCATTGGATAATTCTAGAATTGGAATTGCAGCACAAGCACTCGGTATTGCCCAAGGGGCATATGAGGCTGCATTGAAGTACGCACATGAGAGAGAAGCTTTCGGAAAACCAATCGCTCACCATCAGATGATAACCACTTACCTGGCTGATATGGCAACTCGTATTGATGCATCCAGACTCCTCGTCTATAGAGCCTCATGGGCCAAAGAGGAGCACTATGAAAATGGTGGTGCGAGGCATACCAAAGAAGCTAGTATGGCCAAGTTATTCGCGGGAGATACTGCGATGTGGGTTTCAGAAAAAGCAATCCAAGTCCTTGGTGGATACGGGTATACAAAAGAGTTCCCAGTCGAGCGTTTCTTCCGTGATGCAAAAATAACACAAATCTATGAAGGTACCCAAGAAGTTCAGCGCATTGTCATAGCACGTGCCATCCAACCTTGAAATATCTCGATAATATACCAGAGGTATTAAGTTTGAACACGATTTGGGGTTAGATATGAGTTTAGCACCAATGGATTATGATTTAGGAGAAGCATCAAATTATTTCTTTGCAACAACAATTACTTGCAACAATGAAGAAGCCCGTAAAATGTATGTTGAAGCCTTTGGCCACATGCTTAACTACAATCATGAGCAAGCAATTGCCTGCTTTAGTAAGTGTACAGAACTAGACCCAACCTGCGCAATGGCATGGTGGGGTATCGCATACTGTGTGTCATCTAACTACAACTGGGCGCCAGGACTTGGTTCTGGTCACGATTCTATTCAACAAGCAGTATCTCTAAAAGACGGATGCACAGAAATTGAGAAAGATTTGATCGACGCTCTTGCTCAGCGCCACTCCGCTGAAGCACGTGACGCAGCAGACCCTACTGTACTCAATATGGGTAACAGCCCAGAATTGAATGTAGCATTTGCAGAAGCAATGGCTCCTCTCTTTGAAAAATACAGTGGTAACTTGGATGTTACAGCGATATATGTAGAGGCTCTAATGAATCTAAAGGCTTGGCAACTTTGGGACAAGAATGTAGCAACTGGTGAAATAACTCCGGCTGATGATAACACATTACTACTGGTCAAGATTATGGAAGATGCTTTTGCAAGTAGTGAAGAAGCAAAAGTTCACCCTGCTCTTTGCCACCTTTACTGCCACGCTTTGGAATTATCTCCTTTCCCAGAAAAGGCTCTACCTGCAGCAGACGTACTTCGTACTCTAATGCCTGGCTTAGGTCACTTAGTTCACATGCCTTCGCACATCGATGCTTGGGTCGGACAGTGGAAAGAAGCAATGGACTGTAATATTGCAGCAGTTGAAGCGGATGATCGCTATGTCGAACTAACTGGTAATGAATCACAGTTTTACAAATTCTATCGAATGCATAACCACCACTTCGTAGTTTGGTGTGCAATGTTCGAAGGTCAGTATGAAACAGCGCTCAAGTACGCTCGCAAGGCAGTAGATACACTTCCTGCAGGCGATGAGAACTCTGGAGTTCAATTCATGCTAGCTGGTATCATCCCTATGGGGGCAATATTCCTAGAATCATATGTCACAATGCCTTGGCACGTAATGATTAGATTCGGTAAGTGGGATGAAATTCTTGCTGAACCTCTTCATACAGATAAGGACGTATTCCCTGCAGCAATTGCTACTCAGCACTACGCAAGAGGAGTTGCTTACGCTTCCAAGGGAATGGTCCCTGAAGCAGAAGCAGAACAGGTTCTATTCAATCAAGCACTTGAGAATCCAGCACTTGCAGGCCGAGTTTTGCATAACAACTTGATGTATCAAGATCCAAGCGATGGACCTTGTATCCTTTTGGTTAATGCTGCAGTATTGGCTGGAGAAATAGAATACCGAAGGCAGTTCCAAGCAAAAGCAAGAGGAGATGCATCTGACTTTACAGAAGCCTTCGACCATCTGCGCCGTGGAGTCGACCTTTCCCTAAATCTAGCATACAACGAGCCATGGGGCCAAATGCAACCAGTTCGCCATATCCTTGGTGCACTACTTCACGAACAAGGTCATTTCGAAGAGGCAGAAGAAGTCTACCGTGCAGACATCAAACTTTGGAAGGACAACATGTGGGGTCTATTAGGTCTCAAACTATGTCTTGAAGCCCGTGGCGATGCACCTGAGGAACTTGCAGCAGTTACTGCTCTGTTCAACGAGAGAAGTTCTCGTGCAGACATCGTTCCTGCAAAGACCTGCTTCTGTGCTCAAGACAGCATCGAAAAGAGTTGCTGTGACTGATTCAGTTTAATCGATAAAGCCTATTTCAAGTGATTCTTTGGAATCATCTGTAAACAATAGGCTAAGTATGATGCATGTACACTAGGCATCATGCGTGTGAAACTAATTGTACTGATGTTGATTTCAGTTTGTGCTATACCAATGGCTTCAGCTCATAATCAAACAATAGATGTAATCATTACAGTAGATAGTACAAATTTACGTTTCAGTCCTTCCAGTGTTACCGTTGATGAAGGCGATGCAGTTCGCTTTTTCTGGGATGGGCAAATCTTACCACACAATGCAGTTGAAGAGAATGGAACATTCGATTCTGGAGACACAAAGTCAAATGAAGATTACAGATTTGTTTTCCTTCCTGGATTGAACGGGACTTTCGAGTATTATTGTGAACCGCATCGTAGTTTGGGAATGGTTGGAGAGATAATCGTAAACCCGGTTCCTGTAATGGAAACGAATAACACAAGTGAAGAAAATGTTACTGACACCGATATGGAAGAAGACGAAGAATCCTTCATGCCATTCCTTTCAATGCCATCCATGTTTGCAGCATTAGCAGTTGCATTTTTAGCGCGAGAAGATGAACTTTCAGAGTAACTCTCTTGCTTCGAGAACTGAGCGTTTTAGGCTTGATGAGAAATCCACAAGCTTTGCCGAGACATTAATTTCATCACCCTTTTTGCATTCAAGAATCTTATCATTAAACTCTACAGGGATCTTAACCAATCCCTCATAAGGGCCGCCATCAAGTAATCCGTGGACTGATTGACCGCCACGATATTGGGGATCACCTATCAGTGTCCTTTCCATCTTTGAAATCTTGATATTAACTAGATAATCACTACTTTGTTGTTTCATAATTTCTCTGCGCTCACTTGAAAGCCTTGCCGATTCTAATTTAACTATGAATTCTTCAAATTCAGTGTCGATACCATCAGTTAATTCGGTATTGGTTCCATTCTTACCCGATTTCACGTTATCTTCAGTTTCCTCAGAAACAGCATCTTCAACTTCAGCGACCCATCCTTCAAAGTGATTCGGAATGACATCAAGAGTTTCATTAGCAGTATTAACGGTAGCAGTAAGCATTCCGCCTTCAGTTAGTTGTCCGACCCACCAAATACCGCCCCACTCTTCTACTAGTACAGCGAATCTAGTTTCAGAGATCCACTGTCCAACTCCCAACAGATTACCTCCGACAAGGAATTTACCATCGAGTTGAATCACTTTTTCAGTACCGTCTGAAATGTGAATGATCTGTTGAGGACCTGAATGACCTTCGCCAGTAATACCATTATCCTGAATATCAATTTCTTCCATCATAGAATCAATTTCAGCAAATTCTTCATCTTCATTGTGTTCTTCTGTTTCAAAACCAAGTTGATTCCACAAGTGGTTTAATTCACTGTGATCTAATGAACCATCTTCATTTAAGTCGAAATCCTTGATGGAATCTTTGACAATGAAGGCGGGGATTGCAATACCTGTGATTTTCGACATAACAATTGATATTTCATCAACACTTAACTTGCCATCTCCGTTAGTATCGCCAATTTCAAGCAGCATTGCTGGAGTAAGGTTACGCTGTTTAATCTGGTTTCTTAATTGATCCAAAATTACATTGTGTGCCGCTTCAGTGGCGGTTTCACCATCTGCATTAGTTGGTAAGCTGGAATCTATTTTGTATCGGCCTTTGTCGATATTCTCTTGCAATTTCTCTCTGCCCTGCTCACGTAACTCCTCTGCACGCTCAATAGCCCTTTCACGACCTTTCTTTACAATCTTAGAAGCCCCTAATGCGCCTAAACCGCCCACTGCGCCCACTGCGGATAGTTTCAGTGCCTTACTGGCTAAATTAGAATTCCTCAAAGCATCAATTCTTTGTTGCTTTGAACCGCCATGGATTCCGTACGCATTTCCTAAAGTTTCTAATTCTTCTATCTCAAGTTCTTCGAGTTTTGAACCACCTCGAACTTCTGAAATAACTCGAGTTAGTACTTGGGAATCTAGATCATTATACTGTGCTGCACCTGCTTGAGCAATTTGGCCTTGGGGCTCGATAGAGTTAGCAACCCAATTCCACTGGCCATCACTGCCCTGTTGAAGTGTCATCTTGCCGGATTCAGACCGGTCTGCTGCACCAGTAATCGCACTAGCCACTAATCCAAAAACACCGAAAAGGCAGCAAGTGAATCCTAATCCTGGAGCAAAAGCCATGGAGACAAAACCAATGAATAGAGATATTCCACCTGCAGATGCGAGGAGGCTTTGGCCACCATTTCCTTCGGACATTGTACCCACGACTATCTAATTACACAATAATGTGCGGGCGTCATGGCCATATTGGCCTTGGCCAATCTTCAGGTTCTCCATGATTCCACGTAATAGTGCATAGTGCTGTTTCAACCTGCGATAAGGATGTGTAACCACGTTCGATTTGAATACGGTATAACCAGTCCTTCAGTCGGCCCAATCTCATACCTGGACTAAGGCCGGTTTTGGCCATTAACCATTCACCATCTATCAAACACTCAACCTCTTTGGGATATCCGAGCGCTTTGTCGACCAATTCAGTATCTTTGCCCATTAAAGAAAGGAGTGTAGAGTGCGTTTTAACTTCTCCTGAAATGACCTTTCTATAGAGTCTTAACTCGTTTTTATGAGGCGTATTGTGGATTAAGAAATGCAAGAGTTTAGCACGCTTAATGACTTTATTAGACGCCTTCAATCGGGTCAAGATTCCATTTAATTCCAATGGTTTTAGGGATGAAAGTAATATCGCAATTCGGAACTCTAGGTCACGAGGCGCTTCTGCCAATAATTCGAAATTAACAAGTGGGATTGAATAACCGATTATTGCAGGTAAAACTCCATCTCTATTCATTCTAGCAAGCACAATACCTGCATTTTGGCCCAAAACGATTCTCTCTAGCTCACTCCAAACTCTTTCGATCGATACAAGTGCCAACATAGCCCTGTTATCAATTAGGGCTTCAGACAACTCTTTGTCGGGTTTCCAAATACCTTTTTCTTGACGATCCATGAAACGATAAGCTCTCATAATTCGCAAACCGTCTTCCGAGAGCCTACTTTGAGCATCTCCTACTGCACGCAAATTTCCAGTTGCCAAATCCCCTTTGCCTTTGAATGGGTCATGCAGTAATTCTCTAGAACAATCGTATGCCATTGCATTCATTGTGAAATCTCTTCTGGATAGGTCCATTTCAAGACTAGTGCCCCATTCTACAACATCAGGCCTTCTTCCATCTCCATACCCAGCTTCAGTTCTGAGTGTCGTGACTTCATATTGAGAATCTCCGCTCTTTACCGTAATTGTGCCAAATTTAATTCCTGTTGGAATTGTATCTTCGAATGATTCGATGACTTGTTCAGGGGTCGCATCTGTGCAAATATCATATTCTGAGGGAACCTTACCTAGAATGGAGTCTCTAACCGCTCCTCCAACTATCCATGCGCCATATCCACCTGAACATAGCACGTCTAACACATGTGTGACGTCCACATCGAGAGGAATGAGTCCAGGTAAATACTCGCCCGGCAAATCTGCGATTCGGCCCTCCTCCATGTACCGTGTCGCGCTCACCCTTTCCAAAGCATTATCCCAACTATCTCCTTGGATAGAGCCATGTCATGGGAAGCAGAGGATGTTACACTAGTTGCGATAGACTGGCTAAAACCGCATGAAGAAATCAAAATCAGGAATCGTGACAAGTTGCTTGACATGACAAATAGATGGGGCGGATTTACCAAGCCTTTGCTGGTTGACTCAGTAACAGGAGCTATATTGGATGGTCACCATCGCTACTCAGTGGCTCTTTCTCTCGGATTAAAGCGCGTCCCTGCAATCCTAATCGACTATCTTGCCGATGATGAGATTACAGTCGAGGTTTGGCCAGGATGCGGTTTGGACAGCATTACTAAACAAGATGTAATTGAAATGAGTCTAAGTGAGAACCTATATTCTCCTAAGACTAGCAAACATACAATTTCGAATCATCTACCACCAATACACATTTTATTGGAAGAATTAGAACTCGAGGAATAATCAACGACTAGTCGCTTTGATAGCGTTCCAGATTGAGTTTCCTTCCCCTTCAACTTTAACCAAGTGGTGTGGATTCTCGATTGGAGTTACTATTACCTCTCGTAAAACACCCTCTCTAGCCACTGTAATTGTCGTAGGAACGCCCTTGTTTCCATAAATGGCAGCAGACATCTGCTTGCAAGTTTTGACTCTTAGTCCATCGACTGCAACAATTTCGTCACCAGTGTAAATGTCATCCCTACAGGGGGATCCTGTCAAATGAGTACGAACTTTGGTGACTCCTGGTGAATTAGACATATTCAGTCCTAACCAAGCGCCATCTTGTTTTTTCTCTGTAACCATTTTGAATCCAATCTTCTCCATCGCACCAATTGTATCAGGTACCTTTCTTTCACTGACCAATGAATCAAGAAGTTCCCCTAAGCCTACTTCGCCTGAAGGGCAATCGAATTTGTGTTCTCTCTCTAAATCTTCAATTGTCCTTTTGATATCAGAATGTGTAATACCTGGGGTGGAAGAACTGATTTTGAATTCGTAGTACAGCGATCTCATAATGTCATCCATGCCAAATTTACCACCCGATCTTTTTCGTAATTCAATATCCATGCACAATATAGCCATTTCGCCTTCAAGATAATATGAAATTTGAACTTCTCTACTGTAGGAATTAGGGCGATAAAGGTGAATCCAAGCGTCGTGACTACTTTCCTGAAGCGATTCATGCTCCATTCCATTTCTATCGTAATGGCGTTTCATCTTACGAGTCCAATCTTTTTTCCAATCTTCTTCAGTCCAAGCTCCGCTTCTCAAGCACAAAATATCGCCTAACCAAGAGGTCAATCCCTCAAACCACCAAAGGAGGTCTGAATGGACTTCTTTTTGGAGGTCATAATCAAGGAAATTAGTCGGTCTCAATTGTTTGACATTCCATTGATGTAAAAACTCGTGACTAAACAGTGAAACTAAGTCTCGCCAATCATCCTCATTTCCTTCTTGAAGGCATCTTCTTGGCATCATCGATGTTTGGCTGCGTAAATGTTCTAATCCACCACGTCCAGAGTCTGTAAGGTGTAAAACCGTCCAGTAATCCTTCCATTCAGGTACACCGAACAATGCAAAATGCTCCTCGATTACTAATTTCATAGCTTCAATAAGTCGGTCAACACCCTTTTTGGGGATTTCTAAACCACCGGAGTCCCATAATTTCAGGTATTGCATACATCCCTCAATCTCAAATGAAATCATAGGGTTTGAGTTAGATTCCATAATTGCATCCAATAATTCATCTCGGCCATTAGCAATCCATTCGCCTTCCTTTCCTGCAAGTTGGGTTGCTGTTTGCCAATCCTTTGGCTTATCGAGAGTTACTTTGTGAGATAAATCCATTCGATTCAAATCTATTCCTAAAGTAGGTAGTACCCAAGTGTAAGGTGGCATTATGTGCACGTGTGAACTGTCCAAATGATTAGCCCTACATGTCATTTCAGCGGCTAGTAGGCGGTAAGTTACCGATAACTTACTAGCGCCACTGACGCCTTCTATTTGGATGCCATCTACGTCAATTCTTCGAGTTTCAATCTCTTTACCATCGCAGGTTGCTGACAAATCAGAAAGATGTTGCATCGGCTCACGAATGAAGTAGGAACCAGGAATCCATCGGGGGAACCTCAATTCTAGGACATCACCTGTGAATGGCCCATCAATTTCGATATTAACCCTCAATCTTCTACTGGCGCCTTTTGTCGCGTCGACGTGGAAAGAGATACCTGATTTCATGAGTCCTCACCCATCAACTCAGCGAAGGCGGCAGATAGGTTCATCGCTGCAATTCTCACCAATGTAGAATCGTCTTCAGCAATTATTGCTAGCCTTTGAGTGTCTATTTTTCTCTTTCCTTCCATCTGTTCAAGCAACTTAGAGCGTGCTCTGGAGTTTAGTTTCGTATTTTCGATCATTGACCATCGTAATTTAGATGCTTTGGGATCATGTCGTGAACGCAACCATCGGACAATTATTTCTGGACAAACTTCGACAATCGACTTTATCCTGTCATCAACTTCCAGTACTTCGGTCTTCAATGTTTCAGCAATTGATTTTCTGACCTTGGGGTTAGAGTCTTTACATGCCATTACAAGCATTTTTCCTCCGGTTTTGACAGTCAAAGAAGCAACAAGCGCTCTCAGGGCAGGGTCGCTCGATGAAAGCCCCATCTCCAATGTTTCTTGGTCTAATCTCAATCCTTCACGTGATGCAGTAGCGATAGCTGAGCGGCGAACAGATGAATGTGAATCTCCTATCAATGAAGAAATCAATGCGGCGTCCTTAGAGTTCTCTGCAGCAACTATTCTGATTGAATGATGTTCGTCATTGGAAAACTCCTCGTGAAGGTGAATTTCATTTGCAAGGTTTTGAGCTGCAAATGAACGGGTAACAGAATCACTTTCTTTCAATAACATTCTGGCAATCTCGGGGGCTTCTACATTCTCAAGAAGTTCCGCAGCAACCCGCTTATGATTATCCAATAATGGAATTAAGTCGTCAGCATCCTTCACCCATTTACGATGAGCATCAAGAGATTTACTTTTGAACCAAGGGTCTTTATCTTTCAACATTGGAACAAATCCTTTGAGCGCTAAATGATTATCATCATCGAATAACTTCCTAATCGCTCTTCTTCTGACTCTGATATCCTTGTTAGAAAGACGGGAAATTTCTGATTCTAATCCTGCCATAATAACGCCTCATGGTATAAAATCAGAATGACTACTGCTTTCATCACTTTCTTCTGATTCTCCAAAAGAAGCAATTCTTGTTTGTGACATCGATTGGATAATTGGCCATAGGTGCACAAACCATTCTCCATTCTCTAACATTAATTTCATCATTGGATGTTCAGATGGGTCATCCATCTCTTCGGGAGGGGGTAAATCGTCTGGCAATTGTCTTAGTTCTGCAACTAAATCATACAACTTGCCTCTATCTTCACTTTTGATTACCCCTATTTCACTCATTAATTCAACAACTTGTTCAACCAATTCAGCCATTTCTTCAGGAGATGGTGTTTCAACTACAGAGTCTTCGATATTAACTGGTCCAAAAATCACACTTCCTAAACTAGTTTCAAACAAATCATCTTCTTGTCTCTCGGTTTTCACTAATTGCTGTGAATCTCTTGAACCAATCGGTGCGATAGCAAATCCTCCATCCACTAATCCTTCTGTTAGCCATTCGGGGAGTTTATCGATTTGACCAGTAACTAGTACTCGATTTAGTTCAGGCAACGATAATTCAGAGGGGTCCGTTATCGTTATGCATTCAACCGTAGGGTAACCACGTAAATTATTAGAAATGTGTGCGATCACATCTTTTGATGGGTCCAAAACAGTAACTTTGCCATCTTCTCCAATAATGTGGGCGATTAGCGCGCTGATGTAGCCGCCTTTTGCGCCATATACCACCACATCTTGAGCTTCTTTTAATTCAAGATTGTATAGGAGTGTGGAGATCATATGAGGTGCTGAAATTGTTTTCATCCCCCCTTTTGGAGTTTCAAGGAATACTACAGGTCTGTCATTGTAGAATCCTTCAGTTTCAAACTCAGTGAAGTCTTCAACAGAAATCTTTTCCATCGCATGTTCTACATCCTTTGGTACAATTACACTTGAATTCCGCAGTCTCCTGATCAACTCGGATATTTTCCCCATAGTAATTCCTCAATGTGTGCTATCTAACCCAATCGAATCAGGCGTCATTTTCTTTCTCTTCAGGAGATAAATTTTCAGATTTCATTTGTTGCAGGATATGCTGAAGAAGTATTTTGAAATTTTCATCATTACTATATCCGTCCTTGATTGCATCGGCTTCGATCATATCTTTGAATAAAATATATTCATCAGGATGGACGCTGATATTCGAAAAAGAGCCCATTAGGTCATCCATCACAATAGTTTCAATGCGGGATAGATGTTCTGCTAGAGTCGCTCTCGCAATCTTCAAATCTTCTGCCATGTCGGAAATTCTGACCTTTTTGTTGTGGTCATACCACCCTTTGTCGTAAGCATATTTGGCTAGTTTTAACTGCTTTTGATTAAGGGGTCCAGATGCCATTTGAGAATCCAATTGTAAATTTCTAGCAGAAATTCTATCTGGTTTTAGAATCAACCTAGCCATTGCTGCAACCAATCGTAATCTTACATTACTGCCTTGAACAATGTAGGTCAAACCTTCCCCATCAAGCCTACATCCTGGCGCTGCAGTGGTCCCTCCTGTTCTTGCATTAAAATTAGTTAGTGGATGTGAAATTCGTACATTCAGGACATAACAGTCATCATCCATTTCAGGGTGGTGATGAATATCCAGTAATTCCATGAAGTAAACGGAATTCAGGTCTTCAGGGAATTTACCAGGCTTGAAATTCGTTTTCATCAATATTCGGATGTCTCTAGGAGTTCTTTTGATGTATGCAAGAAACTCCGCACTGTTCACAATTTCTAGCATTGGTGCAACGTCAATACTCGCCAAGCGGGCTCTCTTCCAGAAGAGAGTAATTTCCCGCATATTTATCTTAAATAGCGAGATGGTTTTACATCTTCGTTACTTATCTGCCTTTGTTTGTAACAACTAGCATGCCTAAAATTGCTCCAGCAGCAGCCCCTACGAAAAGCAGTGATGGTTGCTCTGGACTAACGGAATAGAATCCCATCGAACCAGCAGCCATTAAAGGAGGGCATAGCATCATCACTCTGGTTATAACTGTCGAACGGTCAAGTTTACGCTCTGGCATTACAGTAAGTGATTTTGTCCTTCGCTGAATTCTCGAAATACCTACCTTTTCTTCCAATATCGGAAGGGTTCTGTCACGCAATGATGAATCATGCTTTGGAAAACGGAACACAATCTTGCATTTTTCCGCCACCTGCAATGATTTTTCTATAATCGTTAATGGGTTTGAGGCATTAGAGAGAGATACTGAGACTCCCATACCCTCTCCTCTTACATGGGAAAGTGTACGCCATCCCCCTATTCCTTCATTGAACTCCTCTAATGCCAAACGCAATTGATTAACATCTTGATCGGTATCTGGCAACCCTCTTTTCCTACCACTTGCAAGCACGGGAGTCAAAAATAAAGCACTTACCACAATAGTCACTCCCCATAGGAAGAGGGCTAGTTGGAAGCCATCTTGACTAACACTCATAGCAATCGCCACTGCAAGCATGAATCCAGAATATAGTCCTAGAACAATCGATGCGGAGAGGGCCCGCCTGAATCCAACCTTCTCCTCCATGGCCGGTCCACTACAAACTGAGGGAAAAGATATACGCTCGCAACTGTTAGAATAGTACATGGAAAGGAATGGGTTGGAGAATCGGTCCCGAGAAAAGAAAATCGGGAACTGGGTTGGTGGTGTATCCACCTTTTTCCTAATTTCATTTTTCTTAGTCCCTGCATATCTTCCATCGGATAGTGTGCCTGACCTGTCAGGTAGAGCAAATATGATTGATTATTATTCTGATGATTCATGGGGGAATGTTCAATCGAGTGAAGGCCAAAGTGCTGGGCATAACCAAAGTGTTCATGGAAACTTCGCATGGAGTGAACTAGATCCTTATGCTGCATTTGTTTATGGTTTTGGAGATTTAAATTGCCATATGAAATGGGAGCGTTCTTGGGATATAAACGGCAACCAGATGCCAGTTTGTGTACGTGACATCGGTATATTTCTCGGCTTAGCCATCGGTGGATTTTTGTTTTCTAGACGAGGATTAAATCGATGGACATTAAGAGATTCATTCCTATCTATGTTTCCCGATGACAAACTCGATGCCACTTACAAGAATAATACTCGCACTAGAATGATGCTGATAGTAGCCGCAATTTCGGTTATACCGATGGCATTGGATGGCTTCACTCAGATGTTAACCGATTATGAGTCAACTGCTTTCATGCGACTGATTACTGGTACTCCATTTGGAATATTCATCGGGTCTTTTTTGGCATCGTCTTTTTCAGCTCGTCCACAATATTTCTCAAAAGATCCATCAATGGTTCAACTGCCTTCTGGTAGTCGTTTTACTCTGAGTAGTGAAGAAGAGTAATTCATTGTGGCGGTTCAACCGACCACCAAATTACTAATTCTTCTTCGCTTTTTGGAACAGGGCATTCAGCATGCCCACTTGAGATTAGAGTTAGTCTTTCAATCACATGTTTGACTGCATTACGTATTTGCAATGGGGTCTTTTTGTCTTCAGTAGATTGGATGATGTCTGACAAAGCGTTTGCCCAATCGCTTTCAGGATTTGATCTTCGCCAACTTGCTAATGCAATTCTAAGTGGCCACATGGCCAGGCATAGTCTACCATATCCAAGCCTGCTCTTTCGTAATTTGAACATCTGTGCTTCAGCAAAAGGTACATGGCTCTGTTGGCGATGTATCCATCTCTCTTGCTCCATCCATTTGACTAGTCGTTGAGTGTGCCTCTTAGTAACTGAACGAACTGGACCCAGTTGGCGATGAAGGCTAGGTACATCTGTGGTGTCTGTGAGGGATAAAGTTCCTAATATGGCCCAAGAGGAATGCGCGATTGGTCTACTAGGTACATCGGAAACCCGAGCCTTCTTCTCATCCCACTCATCCTCTGCCAATTGCATCCATTGTGCTGGCGATTTTCCATCCAACCAATCTTCTAACAAAGAGATATGTTGCGATGGTGCCCCGGGAAGTTTTTGTTGTGTTTGTACCCCTGTAGTCAGACTTTTCAGAAGATGTCTGTCAACCTCATCACGATTAACGTTCAAGGGTTCGAGTCTTCGATTAAAGAATGAACTCAATGCTTGTGATAGTTGTTTTTCTAAATCATCTAGGCCTCCTTCATTGAGTACTGGACCGATAATTATCGAGCGACTAAATGGTAGTGGAGTTTCTATTTCTCCAGATAGTATTCCTCGGAATCCAGCACGTATTTTAGTCTGAATTTCGGTGGTTTCAAAATATTCGTGCTTCTCACCAGCCATTCTCAAAGTTCCTGAATTTATTCTCTTCATTGCTTTAGCCGGATCGCAATCTATCCAAATTACTAGGTCTGGAATCATTGCAGCAGCATTCATCTTAGCTACTTGTTTCAATCCTAATTTGCCTACAACTCCTTGGTAAACTAAACTCGAGTGTATGTTTCTGTCCGAAATTACCAAGTCTCCTTTCAGTAACCTTGGGCGAATCCATGTGTGAGAATGGTCAACTCGATCTGCAGCGAATAAACCAGCCTCTTCCAAAGGTGTATTTTCACCCTTACTTACGGCCTTTAGCGCAAGTTTTCCTAATTCGCTATGCCTTCTAGGCTCATGGGTAACATGTACGTTAGGGAATGCTAAACGATTGGCTAAAGTTGCTAAAATTCTGACGGCTTCACCTTTTCCAGAACCATCGCCGCCTTCGACGCTAATTAGATACATTTTCAAAATGCCTCCAACTCTTGTTGATCTTCAAATTCATCTTTGTTTAACATCAAAAGTATCATGCTGAGTAGGATTAATGCTGGGCCGAATATAATTAGTCCCCTACTGAAAAGACCTACCCAGCAAAATGCTTGTGTTCTTCGATAGCGCTTCTTACGCTTTATTTCGAATGAAGCATGGATGCCTATCAAAGCGCAACCAATAGTAAACAAACCTTCAACTGTGGCCAATGCTACTGCATTTTCCATAGACCAACCTTCCGTTCGTGAACGTTCATCTTTAGTCCTTTCACCATCACCCACAACCATCGTTATGGGTGAAATACCAATGGGTTCAGGTTGAAAGAATAAAATTACGGTATCGTAGCCTTGTTTAGAAAGGTGCAATTCGTATTCTTTTACTGTAACGCCTTCTATGACGTATCTTCCATTTACATCTGTCAAGTTGCTTTTGATAACCGATGTGGAATCTAGGTCGACTAATTCGATAGTTACCCCTTCAACTGCATAACCATCTTCGTCTAGAACGCTCCCATGTATGTTGAGGGCATCATTGGTTTTGAACAAAGAGGAATTAAGTAATCCTGAAGGATTACCTTGTAGGATTAAAGTTCCCGAAAGAACACCCATCAAAGCGCCAATCATCACTAACGCTGATGCTATTCTTCTTCTACTGTCGCCATCTGAAATTATATCTTCATCGAGAAATGTAAGTTCTTCTTGAGAGGGTGATTGAACAACAATTTCTTGTTCGGCCTTTTTTTCTCTTCGACGGGTGGCAATACGCGACTTTACCAACTTATCTTGCACTCTTTGGCGCAATGCTGCAAGCCGGTTTGTCTTGTCGTCGCTGATTTGTTATCCCTCCGTGTAAGTAAGCGGAGGTCGTGCGCGGATTTCACCCCTCCCCTTTGTTATCCGCGAAAATTATCCACGCTAAGTTGCCCCATACTAGCAGTGTACAACATATTAGTACAACTCCGATGAACATTTCATCATTCTCAAGACCTGACGATTCATCATGTTCGTCATTGCTCTCATCTTCTGTTTGTTCTGGGCCTTGCGATTCAGTATCTTCTTGAACTCTAAGGTTCAACCATGAACCTGTTCTGAGTCCTGATTCTAATATGAAGCCAATTTTCTGAAGAGAATCTGCACTGACTTTGTCAGCAGTATCATTGTGGGTGTGCCAATGCCCTCCTAGGAAACTGGCACCTTCGCCATACCGGGTATCAATAATGTCAATAGCCGGTATCCCAAGTTCATCTGCTGGTACGTGGTCGTCTATTATCGCGTCATATTTCTCGAAATCAAAATATGTTGATTCTCCAAAATCACAGACCTCATCTAAATACCGGATTTTTTCTTCTGTACGGTTCCATAAACTTGAATTCCCAGGGTTGGTCTTTCTTAATGTCAAATCTGAGTCACCGATCATGTCGACTAAAATGAACGATTCTATTTTATCGGCTTCACTATCTGTTAGATTATCTGCCCATGCTCTAGCTCCCAAAATCCATGTTGAAGCATTGTTATACTCACCTTGGTCTTCTCCATCGGTAAAGAATAAGGTAACTTCATGAGTCAGGTTCATGCCAGGGATATGCCTTGCTAATTCTATAAGAACAGCAACCCCGCTCGCTCCATCATTAGCCCCGTCAATCGGTTTGTCACGCATACTTTCATTCCAATCTAGGTCTCCCTTGTGCCTTGTATCATAATGTGCAGCAAACATGACAGTCGAACCTGCGCCTTTGTTCCACGTAGCAAACATATTGGTCAAAACCATGCCATTTACGTGGTGAGTAGATTCTGTTATGTGCCATCCAGACAAGTTACTTTTAATCGATTCACGAAGTTCTGAACTTGCAGCGGAACCCGGTAACCTTGGACCTAGGTCTGTTTGAAATTGAACAGATTGGTTTGCAATGTCTCCATCAAAGGAGAGTTGGCACCCAGTGGGGGAAACTTCAGCCTCTTGGCCACCTGTTTGTGTCAATGCTGGAGACATGAGAAGTAGGGCCAAAATTACGGCAATACCTATTCGCATTGATGACGCCACATTCGCCGAGTATTAAATACCTCATTGGAGCACGGATATTTGTAATGCAGCAATGCGTTTCCATGGAGGTAAGATAATGTCCGAACGCTGCTCTAATCGCGCTTACACAATTCTAGCAGTTTTCCTCCTGTCATCTTTATCCCCCATGGTGTCTGCAGACCCATCCAATGAAACGCTAGACGAAGTGGTTGAATTCACTCCTGTTTTCGCAGATATCGGCGACTTTGTACCCTCAAATTCCCACCCATACATGATAGCAGATAGCAATGAAATGTTGTACAGTGCAACCCGGTTAATGAAGGAGTCATGGGTAGATGAAGGAATGCCTGGTGTAGATATTGCCACATCTCCTCAGTCCAAGACCAGTGGCAGAGCTTGCACTCCGTATAATGAGGGAGATTCAGCAACAGTTCCTACATCTGGTGGTTCAATAGATGTTACAATCGAAAAAACCACTTCGACCGCTGCTTTCATGGTTCAAAATGGAAGGACGCTTTCATCAACAGTCCTGAATAACTGGGCTAGCACATGGGATTCGACAGTATACCCTACTTTGATGACTTATTTTGGTAAAGATTACTTCGATGGTAGAGGTATAGCCGCTCCTGATGTTGACAATAATTGTCAGATTGAAATTATTATTTATGCAATTGATGGTGCTTACAATATCGGCGGGTATTTCTCGCCTGGTATGTCTGCGTCACGTGAAGCGATTTTCATCGACATCGATGACGCACCTCTAACTTGGTCGAAAGTTATTCTAGCCCACGAGTTACAGCATTTACTTCACAATGCTCTCGACCCTTATGAGAACTTATGGATAGATGAAGGCGCTGCAGATATGGCGGCATTCTTGTGTTTTGGTGGTTCGTCAACATTATACGGCCACGTTAACGCATGGACTACAGCAAGTTATCACTCAGTTAGATGGTGGAATCAGAGAATCGCAGATTATGGAGGCGGGTTCATTTTCCTTCTTTATCTCGCTGACCACCTTGGAGGAGGTCCAGCCATTCGAAAACTAGCCCAGGATTCGTCTACTGGTGCAGCTGCAATTGAAGATCTTGCAAGGAATCCAATTGGTGCAACGCCTGGTGTAATTGGTCGTGATTTCATTGACATATACACCAATTTCACAATCGCAGCCACTTTGGACAGCGATCAAGGAATATATGGGATGTCAAATCTTTACATGTCTCCTGCATGCGGTTCTAGTGATTTCTGTAGGATTCAACCCGCAGATTCCAATAGTGATTGGATTGGACCATGGTCTTCGACTGGAAATGCAGTAGAAGGATGGGGCGTGCAGGTTTTCAAGTTCACTCCTGGTTCGGCTTCACCAGCCCCATTGACCATGAGATTTACCGGCGATATTCCTGGAATGGATGGAGTGATAATGAGTCGTGCTTCAGCGGATGGAATTTACACTCGTACCGATATTAACTTCAATGGCGCAGTAGGGACTGCTTTAGTCCCTGGTTTTGGTAATATTACAGATGAAATTTGGGCTATTACTTGGCTAGCATCAAATCAGGGGGATTGTGATTATACATCCTGTGGAAGTTCATACCCACAAGGCGTTATTGATGTAGAGGCCGCAAGAATAACCTCCCCTGCATCTCTAAGCTTGAATTCGACAGTATTGGCAGACAGAGATGGCGATTCTATGGTCGATACTGCTGAAATTGAATTTAATGTTCTTTCAAATGCATTCTTTGAGGATTTAGATGTGGAGATACAGGTAAAGAATTCTTCAGGAATAGTGTTAGACACTATGGAAACTCGAGTACAAGCTGGTGGCGGTGTTGATGTCTCTACCAAGTTTTGGTACACTGCCAAAACAACAGAAGTACACACATTCCATCTAAAGATGAAAGATATGCTCGGTGATGTGGTCGATACCACTCAAACAGGAGCGCAATTCTTGGACAACATGCGCCCAGTCGCAAATTCTAGTTTAGAACAGGTAGAGGTTCAAACATGGGATAGCGTACTATTTGTTGGAAATGGCTTCGATGCATGGGGCCTATCTTTAGCTAACAATACACTGCCTTATCTCGACGACCCAGTTGCTTACGCATGGGACTTTGGAGATGGTAATACATCATCTCTCAAGAGTCCAGTACGTGCCTATCTTGGTGCTGGTTCGTACAATGTTTCATTACGAATATTAGATCAAGGCAACACTTGGTCACTATCCGATACCAAATCAATCAATGTATCTGATTTGACCTCTCCTATACCTACTATCTCAGTCAATGGACAAGTTATTGTAGATAATTTGACGATACTTACGGGCCAGATTATTCAATTTAGTGCAGACATGACTACTGACAATGTACCGGTTAGCCACTTACAATTTACTTGGGATTGGGGAGATGGTGACATCGAATCCGGTAAAGGCCTGTCACAAGCCTATCATTTGTGGGCAGATGGTCTAACTGCGGTTACAGTTTACAATTTGACCTTAACAGTAAGTGATGGTATTAATTCAGCATCATTGATTATCGAAATTATTGTCAATAACCGTGCTCCTGGGCAGATATTTAGTGACGTAATAATCACCGAGACCTTTACTGCCACTATGCTGCCGAATGTATTTGATGATGTAGACGGAGAACTTGTAGCATGGGCTTGGGATTTTGATGAAGGCGTAAATCTAGACGGAGGATTGGTAGATAGAACCGATCTGTTTGTCGCAATGTCCTCAAACCAACAAAATCCAATGGCTGCTTGGTCTACTCCTGGTATGAAATCTGTTAATCTGACTGTTACTGATAATGATGGTGCTATGGCTAGTTCCCAAGTTATGGTTCAAGTCCTCAACCAACTCCCGGTTGCCCAGTTTACTGTGCGTGATGCGGGTTCAACTGGGAGTCCAATCATAGACTTTAGAATTGAAGATGGGCAAGTTGATGCTCCTTACACATTTGATGGTAGAACTAGTTTCGACCCAGACGGTTCGGTTGGAGATTCTAGCGATCTAACCTTTACTTGGAATTTCTCAGATGGTACCTCTTCGCAGGAATCTCTCTTCACTCATAATTTCTCAACCCCTGGTGAGCACATAGTGATGCTCGTAGTGATGGATGAAAACGGCCTATCTAGCGAATCCCGGGTTCTTTCAATAAGAATTCAGAATCCAAAACCGATAATTTCAGTCCGTATTCTTGATGCTTGGTATGACGGTTCTTTGATAACTTCATCCACTCCTATGGCAGAAGGCGCTCTACCAACAGATTGGTCGCATACATTCGATGATGAAGGTAATGTGGTTACAACTCCTAATCAGATGCTGTTCTTTGATTCAGCGGGAACAAGGGATGGCGACCGTAATTATGAAGGACGATTTGTACCTCTTGAGTCTAATAATTCAAATTGGAATGGTATAGTTGAGTATTCATGGGATTTCGGAGACGCAACTCCTATCTCGCACGAGGCAATGCCTTGGCATTCATTTGAAAGGCCAGGAACTTACAAAGTGTCTTTGACAGTTAGAGA
>TARA_B110000444_G_scaffold52864_1_pt1 | contig 26408 bp, 14 predicted proteins | sample TARA_B110000444 | Tara Oceans TARA_B110000444 (sample SAMEA4398370) | marine metagenome | biome: Polar Biome; feature: [SRF] surface water layer (ENVO:00010504); material: water (ENVO:00002006), including particulate matter (ENVO:01000060) such as... | depth 5 m | reverse complement strand
TCGACGGAGTGCTTCATACCGGCCATTGGTGCACGCTTTCCAACGTGAGCACGTGAACCGTATGCTTGGCGGCGGTTAGCACGGCTTGAAGCAACTGCCAACTTGATAAGATCAGTTCGGAGTTCGGTAGAGAAGGCTTCCGAGAGCGTGACTTTCTTTCCGTTTTCAACGGAAATTTCGAAATTCTCTTGGAGTCGACCTGCATCAACTTCGTCTTGACTGACTGTGTTTGTAATATCGAGAACATTGACCTTCAACTTCAGACCCCCTGCTTGGATGATGTACTTACATAGGTAATTTCGTAAGGTGGTAGGTCCTTGTCGGAACCACGTGTAGCGTCTCGGAAACGAATCAAACGCTTTGCTGGTCCTGGGACACTTCCCTTAACGAGAATATAATCGGAATTGACTTCACCGTAATGGAGGAAACCACCAGCCGGAGAAATAGCATGGTCTTCAGGAGATGCGACACGAAGAATACGCTTGTTGTATTCTGTACGTTGGTGATATCCTGTTTGACCACCTTGACGAATTGACTTTCGAACATACCCGTCACCGAAAGCACCCATGTTACCGTGCTGTCGGCGTTTCTTGGAGTTCTTGTGTGATTGCAATTTACCACCGAAACGCTTGATGACACCTTGCCATCCGTATCCCTTGGTAACTGCTACGATATCTGTGAGGCCACCTTCATCGAAAGCGTCTGCGAAAGAGTATTCTTCGCCCAACTTTTCCTTAGCGTAAGCGAGCTTCTCTCCAATGGTACCACCATCAAGACCGATTTCCATGATGTCTGGAGTCTTTGAGGGAAGGCTGGAGACGGATGCAGGTTGAGTTGCGACAATAAGACGAACTTCGACCAAGTCAGCTTTATCGAGATTCTCGAAGTGCTTTTCTGAGTCGTGTTCTTTGCGCTCTGGTAGGCGCTTGAAAAGATCAGGGAATGCTTCGCTGATTTGACTTGCATCTGCCCATGCTTCACCTGCTGCTTGCTTACCATATGCGTTCATGGTATATCCACGGACGCCGAGAATACGCATTCGAGGGCATTCTACAACAGTAACTGGGACACGAACTTCTTGTCCAGCTGAAAGGCTTCTTGGGTTTAAATCGCGAGCAAGTATGTGGGTCATGCCTGCTTTCCAGCCGGCAAATCCTTGCATTCTCACTTCGCTCGCATCGGTTGTAGGCCACGATTTAACCAAACCAAATGTACGGCTAGCACGCTTTCGCGGACTAAACGCCATCGATCCTCTTCGTGGGTGACTTTTCTTTGCCATGTGGATTCCTCCTGTGTTTTATACAGCGCATTGGCCCCACCGTGGGGGGGCATACGAGGGCTCTCCAGAAAGGAACAGCCGTGACACTGCGCCCCATCCCCACGAGTGGGGGACGAGACAGTAGGGGTCCTCGGGGGATGGCCCATTGTGTCTGGCTGCTCACCTTTGAGCAACCAACCGACTTACCTCCCGTATATGAGTGGTTCGGTCAGCAAAAGAGGAGGAGTAGCGTGAACGGCCCTCGAAAAGAGGTAGAATTTCCTCCTCTTTAATCAAACCGTAATCACTTTCACATGAGGGAGTCCACAGTATCCTTTTGAACCCTCGACTCGAAACACTTCACATGGCAGTGGTTGTTCATCCTTATTTGAAGGACGGTGTGAACGCACGTGCCTATCAAATGATGACCCTACGTAATGCCTTAGCTGCTTCAACGTTGATGGTCATGCCCACGGGTTTTGGAAAAACGGCCGTCGAGTGGATGGCAATGGCTGAAGCATTACGATTGAACAATGGTAAAATCCTCCTTTTGGCCCCAACTACGGGATTGGTCGAACAACAACAACGCATGGCTCGAGAGATGCTGAACCTCGATCCCGAATTAATTCAAACCTTCACAGGCGATATTGCTCCAGCAAAGCGACCACCGGTTTGGAAGGCAGCACAAATCATCATGGCGACCTCTCAGGTCATTCGAAATGATGCCGTTAACGGTTCGATAGACCTGGCAGAGGTCAGTTTACTGATTGTTGATGAAGCGCACCATGGTACCGGGAAACACGCCTATGCGCAAGTCGGGAATTTGTATCGAGAGGCCCATATACATCCACCGTTGGTATTGGGCGCTACTGCAAGCCCAGGTTCATCTGAACAGAATATCATGGAAGTTATCCGAACTTACGGTTTTGATTGCTTGGATGTTTCTCGTAAAGAAGACGCTCTTCTACAACCTTATGCTGTAGACATGAGTACGATTCCTCACCGATTACCGCTACCAGATACACTGAAAACCCTCCTCCACCCCCTCAAAGAACACTTTGACCAAGAGGCAAAACATCTCCAAGAACTTGGTTTCCTTTCACCGACAACATACATCTCTGGAAAAATGATTGATGAGGCGCAACGACGCGCGAGTCAAGCCATTCAACGTCGAGACGTTCGTGGATACGACGCTGCACGCAGAATTGGCGACTTACGGCGCACTCACATCCTTCTCGACCTTATTCAAACTCAAGGTATGAAGGCTGCATTGTCTTTTCTCAATCGAGCAGAAGAGGATGGGCGAAGTGGAGAACGAACGACAAATCGGTTTGTGGCAAAACCTGCTGTTCACCAATTTCGCATAGCTTCAAAAGATATTCCTGAACTCCATCCAAAACCAAAATACGTTTACGACTTAGTCCAACAGCAAATCAAAGAACATCCAGAAAGCAAAATCATTGTGTTCACTGAATACCGAGATACAGTGGAAAATATTGTATCTCTCCTCGACTCTATAGAATCAGTGGTAGCAGACAGATTCATTGGCCAGTCAGGGAAAGGAAAGAGAAAAGGCATGACCCAAAAGCAACAACTGAAACAATTACAGCGATTCAGAGACGGCCAGATCAATGTCTTGGTAGCGACCTCAGTAGGTGAAGAAGGATTAGACGTTCCTGCTGCGGAACTCGTCATTCTGTATGAACCGGTCCCGAGTGCAATACGAGCGATTCAACGTCGAGGCCGTACTGCTCGTCAAAAAGCCGGAACAGTTCACACACTACTTGCAGAGGGGACACGTGATGAGTATGTTCAACTTGCTGCAGAAAAGCGGGAACTGCGCATGTACCGCTTGTTAAAGAGAATTAAAAGCCGTGGTTTACTTCCATCTCGGCCACCCCCAACTGATGAAGTGTTTGAGTTCTTCTCCATTCGAAGTGATGAAGGTGAAATAAGCGTCTCTGAATTCATCGAACAGCAGCAAAGAGAGATTGCTCTCAAATACGTACGCAAAGAACCAGAGCCTCAAGTGAACCCAACCGAGAAGAAGCAGGAGCGAGGTCCACCGGTCATTGCACCATCTGAACGCCGACACAGTCAACAGATGGGTTTGGAACAGTTTGCGGAGGCCGTAAAGACCGTTGAAAGGCCGAAACAAAAGTCAGAAAATCTTCGCACGGACTATCCTGCACCAATCCTCGATGGACAGTCCCATCGCCAACAGGAAAACTTAGCCTCTGCAGCTGCTTCGGCAGTGGTTGAAGATATGAAAACAACCGAACACGAAGGCGTTGCAATAACACTTGACCATCGTGAAGCATCTTCAACACTGGGGCCTTATTTGCGAAGTTTAGGCGTTACGATACAGTTCAGTCACCTTCTACATGGAGACATACGAATCTCAGAGAGAATTCTCATTGAGAGGAAAACTGCACGTGATTTAGTTCAATCATTAACAGATGGCCGCCTTTTGCAGCAATGTCGAAGGCTTTCAGCCGTCGCATCAAGACCGATGCTGTTGATTGAAATTGGACAAGGCCATGGCCAATTTGTCCACCCAAATGCGGTACATGGAGCTCTTGCCCATGTCGGTCTCGACCTTGGAATACCGATTATGATGACGAAGAGCCCTGAAGAATCTGCACACTTCCTCGCTGCTGCCGCAAAACGAGAGCATGATTTGATTGAACGTATGGCCACTTCTGCTCTTCGTAGATCAGAGCGTTTTGAAGATGAAAGAAGTCTCGAGCGAGCAATATCTGCTGCTTTGGCGGAGATCAAAGCACTTGAACTCGGAGAGGACTTCGAAACACCGCTTGCTAATCGATGGACAGCATTCCAGCAATCGGAATCAATGGATGTTCTCTCAGCAATACCTGGAATCGGTAGAAAGAAGGCAGAATCCCTCATTACGACCTTTTCCACTATTTCTGGCGTGTTTGCAGCCAGTGCTGAAGAACTCAGTGCTTGTGACGGTATCGGTACTGCAAGCGCACTTGCTGTGTTTGAGATGCTTCACGGGTGATTAACCACCGATGACCAGTGCACGTGTTCGGAGTTGTGCAAACCGATCAGGGTAATGACCCAAGGCAAAGGCGACTAATTCTGCCAGATGAAGAATCGGCATTGTGGTGTCTTTGCGAGCAATTTTACCGGCCTTGGATTGGTAAGAGTCAAGGTTTGAATGAGATATCGTGCAAGCAGAAACAATCACATCTGCTCCGCTGCTTTTTGCATCTGAAAGAACGGCTGCTGTCATTCGCATAACGGGTTTGTTAATGGTGAGCAAAGCAGGAGCACCGACGCTTTGGCACTTCAAATCATATTCAACAGGAGTTCCACCCAAAGCGGTAATCAGTTGTTCCATGTATGATGGCATGAATGGGTCATCATCCCCACAGGCTCCTTGGCGTTGCATATTTGGGCCATAGTATGCCGCAACGTTCAATCGAAGTGGATTGACAACTGCATCGTTGATTTTGTCAAGACCAATTTCCTCGACCAAGTAATGCAACAAATGCCGTGATTGTGATTCGCCCATATATTCCACACTGGAAGTTCGTGCAACGATGTTATTGACGTGGTTTGCAAAACCGATGTCCTCTTTGAATTCATCAATCGTATCGCACATGATGCCGTGACTGGTGGCGCATGATGTCAAAATATCAAGGCCCTTTGATTCGGCCAAAGCGAGATTTCTAGCAACTAAAGCGTGTTGAAGCTTAGGCGATGATTGTTTGATGATGTTCGCACCATCGCTGCTGGCTTTTGGAATCTCGATTAATGAGATGCCGAGAGTTTTACACAGTGGTTGGATACAGTCTTCTACTTCCGAAGATGCCGCTCGGGCAGTATTCCCGGCATAGTATGCAATCTTTTTAGCCGCCATAGAATCGCCTCAGAACCTCTGATCAATTTCGTTGAACAGATTTACAACTTCATGGTGAGAAGCCACTTTGCTGTTAATCATGTTCGGAATCTTGCCGATTCCAGCAGGTGGAGCCAGAAGTGCTTGTAGGCTACGGAATGGCGGCGCACCGGTTCGGGTGAAACCAAGGAACATTCGTGCAGATACGCCATCAAAGATGTTACTTAAGAGGCCGACAGGTCCGAGGACTTGGCGGTAAAGGGTCGTTTCATTGACGTTTCCGCTCCACTTCACACTGCGCCCATACCATTTGACAAGACGGCCATGAGGGCCGGTGTAATTCGTTGAGTTCAGAATTTTTCCTCGTGCTGTGTTGAGTGCTTTCGAGGCTGTTCGTCCATCAGAGCCGTAGCGGGCGACGGATGAGAAATCAGCCTCAGACCAAACACCGTGTTCGCTTCCAAGAGAGTGCATCAAATCATTTTGTTGAGATTCCCCAGTTCGAGGGTCGATACTTCGAGACCATTGCTGAAGAAGGATTCCAGGACCCTTGTATTCCGAGTCATACGCAAAGGTGTCGGACATTGATTGAAGCAATTGATAAGAAACAACGTCAGTCATTGAGTGAAGTGTCGCTGCAGTTGCAATCTCCATAGTACCCATTGCGTTTCCGTTGAGGAGCGTGTGCCCGTCTCGAGGATCGGCTCGCAACCATGGTTTGGCGGCAACACGATTCGTCTCAAAAGAGGAATAATCAACAATCAAATCACGAATTACTGGATAACCAGGAAGTGGTTCAATCTTCAAAACGCCACCGTCATTGACCAGTTCGCTGATTTGAATCAAGTCAGCAAGGACAATTCGACCGTTTACCCGTAGACCTGTGGTTGGACTTCCGTTTCCATTACCTCGGCGGAATGCCAAACTGCCGTCAACATCGTGTTGAACGGCAACGAGGAGGTCTTCAACGGTTGCGTGCCCTGGAACTGCACAAGCGATGGTATCCCATCCAGTGTCAGATGCTGCAGGACAGTAACGGAATAAAGAAAGGGTGATTGATAAGTCCTGTTGGATAATTGAGGCAGGAGTGAAATCACCAGAGACGACTTCTTCTCCAGAGCCGGAGCCGTATTCTTTCATTTCATCGAGAAGAACTTCTTGGAGAGTGCCGGATTCATCGACACAAGCAATCATTGGAAGGGCTTCTTCGACCCATTGACTCCAAGGTGTGTCAAAATCAACATCACAGAGTTGTATGGAATGGACTCGGTTCGCACCAAGTGCGACGTATTTTTCATCCCAATCGGTTCCTGCTTTACAGAATTCATCGTATGCAGTATCACCTATAGCACAGATACTGAAAGAGACTCCATTGAGCGAAGGAGATTGTGAACTCACCGATTGCCAGAGTGTTTCAGCATTATCAGGCATTTCTCCCTCACCCCATGTAGAGGTAATGATGAGCGTCCGCTTGTGGTTACCAAGCGCTGCTGGGTCAAATCCATCCATGTCGTAGACTGTTGGAACTAAACCGTAATTTGATGCGAGTTTTGCCGTCTTTTCAGCCAGTCCTGCTGCGTTTCCGGTTTGAGAACCGAAGAAGATAGAAAGAGAACGGTCGCCACCGCCCATGAGTGCTTGCAGAGCGTCACTACCGCCTGTTGCTACTGCGGCAGCCGCTGCTGGAGGTGCCGCTGCGACAGCTGCTGCTGGAGCGGCTTCTACAACTGCTTCAGCGGCGACTTCACCTTGAATTTCATATTTGATGATTTCAACAGGACACGCTTCCGCAGCCTCGAGAATCATATCACCGTAATCTGCACCGGTAGAGCCAGACATACCTGCGCCACCGACGTTACGATCAAGTTGACCATCAAGGCGGACTGCGGCTATAATTTCCGATGTATCTTCTGAAACGAGAAACACTTCAGGACATATGTCTTGACAAGCGTCGCATGTTATGCAATCTTCTTCAATCCATACCTTTGCTACAATGGCCATGTAAATCACCCACACTTACGTCGTCGTAAGCAAAGTTTCCCACCATGCAGGGGCCTTTCAAGGTTCGCATATAACCGTGTGACAGAAGGGCCACCTTTCAGCAAAATTTCTGTGCCGTAATACGCAGGAACTGAGGTTCAACTTCACATCTGGAAGTCGCCCATGCCACCCATGTCACCCATGCCGCCGTCCATCGAAACACCCTTCGATGAAATGACGTCATCAATTCGCAGAATCATGATAGCAGTTTCTGTTGCAGATTGGATTGCTTGTTCAACAACGCGCATTGGTTCAACGACGTTGGCTTCTTTCATATCGACAACGCCACCTTCATAGACATTGATACCTGCATGTGATTGACCATCAGCATGCGCTTTACGAAGTTCAATGAGAGTGGTAACGGGGTCAAGACCTGCATTTTCAGCAAGTGTTCGGGGAATGATTTCCAAAGCAGATGCAAAAGCCTCGATTGCCATTTGTTCTCGGCCACCGATGGTTTCCGCATAGGTTCGAAGGTCTCGTGAGAGGGCGGCCAATACACTGCCGCCACCGGTGAGAACTGCTCCGTCTTCCCAAGCCACTGACACAACGCCAACTGCATCGTCAAACGCTCGGCGGATTTCATCGACTACGTGCTCGGTTCCACCACGAAGGAGAACCGAAACGGACTTTGCTTCTGGACAGCCTGTGATGAACGTCATATCAGATTCTCCGATTTTTCGCTCTTCGACTTTAGCAGCATGACCGAGGTCTTCTGGCGTAAGGTCGTCAAGATTTGTCACAATTCGACCTGCAGTCGCTTTTGAGAGTGCTTCCATGTCTGATTTCTTTGCTCGACGGATCGCAAAGATTCCAGCTTTGGACATGTAGTGCTGAGCTAATTCATCGATGCCTTTCTGACAGATAAGAACGGTAGCACCAGAGGCTTGAATCTTATGAACAAGCCCACGGATGTAGTTTTCTTCTTCTTCAAGGAAGAGTGAGAGTTGATTCGGGTCAGTAATCTGGATTTTAGCGTCGACCTCTGTCTTCTTCACCTCGATTGCAGAATTGATAAGGGCGATTTTCGCATCGGCCATGGTACGAGGCATTCCAGCATGAACGCGCTCTTTGTCCAAGAGAATACCATCGATGAGTGATGAATCTTTAATTGAACCACCTTGTCGCTTTTCGACTTTGATATCCGAAAGATCCACGATTCGCTCATCGTTTTCAATAATGCCAACTGCGTTAACTGCTCGCACACAAATATCAGCCATGAAACTCTTGACTGCTCCTGCAGACTTGCCGGTCAGTGCAGTCTTAGCGACTTCCATGAGAACTGAATCTTGGTTTTCGGTAGAGATACCATGTGCTTCGAGAAGTTCAACAGCCTTTTCTGCTGCCAAACGGAATCCTTCACAGATTACAGTTGGATGAACATTCTGTTCAATGAGGTCTTCGCTACGCTTGAGGAGTTCCCCAGAGAGCACTACAGCAGAGGTCGTTCCATCATAGCAGTGTTGTTCTTGGGTCTTCGCCACTTCGATAATCATCTTTGCAGCAGGATGGTCAATATCCATTTCTTTGAGAATGGTTGCGCCGTCATTGGTGATGACAACATCGCCCATTGAATCGACCAACATCTTATCCATACCTTTGGGACCAAGTGTCGAGCGAACTGCATCTGCGACCGCTTTTGCAGCTGCAATGTTGTTCGATTGAGCAGTTCGTCCACGTGTTCGTTGTGTTCCATCCTTCAAAATGAAGATTGGTGCTTGTCCATTTCCATACATGATAACGTCTCCGTTGCAACTTTGCCGAGGGCGAGTCAGCCTTGAACCCTACGCTTGAGGTGAACTGACGATTCAAGCCTGTCCGTTTTGCTCAAGCCACATCTGTCCGTAGACATTCCATTGGTCCATTGTCCAGCCATCTGGCAACCCAGAAGCAGGAACTGGCGGGGCAGTTTCTGCTGTACCAAGAGCCGGTGTTGGCGCTACCGGTGCAGCCGGTGCTGGAGCAGGTGGCATTGCTGCGGGTGCAGCAGCTGGAGGCATACTCGATGGAGCTTGGTAAGATGCACCAGCGACTGGAACGGTCGGTGCGGCAGCGACTGCGCCGTAAGTTGCTTCAACGCTACCTTCGTAACCTTCCGCACCCCATCCGCCGTAATCGTCTTCTTCATCCTCCTCTGTGAGGATTCGGAAAATCACACCAATACCAACAAGGAAAATACTGATGAATCCAAGCCACATAAGAATTGAGACAACGTCGATTCCACTGGAATCAGAGTCTGCACCATCATCAGAGGAGGCTCCTGTTTCGATCAACTGCAATTGCAATGTGGTGCTAGCTGCATCACTCACCGTCTGAGATTGAGCCCATAAAGTAAGGTTGGTGAAAAGCGAAGGTTGGCCAAGGTTATCCAATGTAACTTGTGAAACAGTGAAGATGACAGTGACTTGACGTTCTTCTTCGACAGCCAAGGAAAAGGTTCGGTCACTGTTTGCGATTCGTGATTGAATCCAGTTTGACGAATCACCGTTGTCCAAATTCATGGAAACCGATTGTGCTGTCGTGTATTGATTTCGGACTGTGACCGTCATCGACCAATCTTCGAAAGGTTCAGCCTCATCGATAACCAACATTTCTGTTGGAATGATTTTGAGCCAGTTCTGCGACCCAACAAGATATGTCGAGGAGCCGGTAGCACTGATATTTGCATCATTCACACTCGTGGCGATGACACCAAGTGTTAGTTGGCCTTCTGTTCCGTCAAGGAACGAGAAACGAACAGATACATTGTAACTTGCACCAGTCATAATTTCGGGTGTTTTTCCATCATAGAGGTTTGTATATTCAGCAACCATTCCAGTTGGGAGCTCAAAGGACATTGCGAAGCGGTCAACACTGTTACCGTCGTTTCGCACTTCAAAAGCCATGGTTTGAGGTGATTCACCAGGAATGTAAGATTGATCTGCATCTTCGTCTGAAACATGAACTGCAGCGGTATCAAGGATGTCTACCGTCATTCCAATTGAAGCAGACACACTTGAATCTTCAACGCTTGTCACAGTGACCGTCAAACCATACAAGCCAGGGCTAAGTCCGATTGGCATAGGGAGGTTCAGTTGAATGATTGAAGTGCCATCCCAAGCGTCCATTACAGCAGTTTGGCTTGCAGCAAGGTTTGCGCCAAGTTGCCAGTTTTGCTGGGTGAGAGAAATATCATATTGTTCATCGTCATTACCAGTGTTGGAAATAGAGATGTAGACTTTCTTGGCGATACCGTTTGCCGCACCTGAGAAATCGGTTTGGTCGGTATCAAGTGAGACCTCTCTGTAGATTGGGACATTGATGTTCCGAACCAAGACATCGATACCAAACAATGCGCCACATGAAGGGCATGTTGCACGCAACGTAAACGAAACAGTTCCAGGGTTTGATTCAGATGCAGCTGTGATGTTGAGTTGGAGATTAATGCTCTGTCCGCGACCAACGTAGACGGGGTTTGATACTGGAGCGCCTGTTTCGTTAACCAGCAGTGCATTCCAATCATCTTCGGAAAAGGTTGTGGCGAGATTAAACGAAGCATCTCTGTTACCGGAGTTTTGCAAGCGGAACGGGACCAATCCAGATTCGCCTGGACCCATGGAACCTGCTTGTAGCCCTAACGTTGAAGAAAGAGAAACACCGTATTGTTCAGTTACGCCAACAGGAGCGGATACCCTCGCTTTTTCACCAGAGTTTTGACCTGATGCATCAGTCAACCAGAGTTGCCATGTCAATTGTTGAACATCTGCACCAGCAGGAATACTCAAGTTGACCCAAAGGTCGACTGAAGCACCGCCTTGAATCGGTGGGATGAGAATGCTTGTGTCGTGGTCGCCAACAAGTGTTGGATAACCTGCTGCACTCATGTATACTGCATCTTGGCGAATCATTGGATTGGCTGGGTCCATCCATGTCAAGTTCGAAATGTTCGAGTCAGAGCGAATGGTTGCAGGCGAGTATCCGTTATTGGTTACAACGCAATACAGTGAGAGGATAGCACTTGGAGGGGCAGAATAACCGTTTTCAGGTGCATCGCAGACAACATCCAAAGTATATTCCTGTACTTTACGGACACCAAATTGAATCCAATCATCGACATGGAATCCTTCCGATGCATCGCTGCTATCGCTTCGTAGTACTAATCCCATAGTATACGAGTTTCCGCCAAGGAACACATTTTGATTTGTCACGTATGGGTTTTGCAAGTAGGTGACTTGTGGGTCCCAACTGATGCGAGTCCACTGGTCTGGTGCTTGACTTGGATTGCCTGCACTGATATCGTAAACGATGGATTCGTTGATGTTTTGTGAACCAGAGCCTCTCCACATTTCCAGGGAAACACTGTCGCCAGCTGCGACACTGCCCCACGCTTGGACATGGATTTGAGAAGAAATATAGTTGGATGCATAGAACACATTTCGACAAATAGCAGTCCCGTAAGTATTGGACATTCCAGCATCAAGTTGAGCATTCGTTCCACAATTTTGACCGTTTTGAGAAATGAAGGAATGGACTAAACGGTCGTGGGCATTCGAAGGGTAATTATTGCCTGAAGCCGCATTTCCCCAGTGTTTGGATCCAATTGCTCCACCGGTCAAATCTTCCCAGGAGCCTTGTCCTTCTGCATTTCCTCCGTTGGCAGGATAGCGCGCAGAGATGAAAGTGGAAGAAGACGAAGTAGAACCATCAAAAATGTCCTTCATGATTGCGATAGGAACCGTCTTTTCCAACATATCGTTTTCATTCCGATCATCACCGTTCGAATCCTTATCGAGCATGGCTCGTATAATGAGTCCTCCGGAAAGGTCGTTGGTAGTCGTGTTGAGAATTGAATGTGCTGCGCTTGGCGTCCAAGCAAAGGTTCCTGAATCTTTTTGACCTCCAATGAGGGCGCCAGAAGTCCAAGTGAATGTATCCATAACATAACCGATTGGATGGTAAATTTGTATCATTGCAACCGAAGTCTTTCCTGAGAATGAACTACCACCGCGTTGAATCTCCATTTCGATTTCAATCGTGTCGCCTTCAAACAAATATTCGACAGTTGTCCCATCGGATTGTGTCCACACTTCAGCACTCGAACTGGCGTTTCCAATCGTCAATTGCGAGACAAGCCAATCATCGTTTGAGCCGCCACGTGCCTCGGTAGCACTGACTGGAGCAGCGATACCCAACGTGAGAGTTTGGATGAGCATGAGGGCGGCAAGAGTCAAAGGAGTGATACGACGCATAAGACCAACAGCACCTCCCAGTTTCAAGTGGCATATAGAGATGGCCTTTTTATGACCCCGTAGGGGTCAGTAGAAAAGGACTAGAGTTCTTTGGATTTTCTTAATCCTTTAATCGATGGTTGCTGGAAGTCTGGGATAGAAATTGACTCCGTATCAAGCGAAAGAACCTCTTCCGAGGTAGACGCTTGGTCAAACAAATCACTAATACCTTCGAACTCCAAATCTGTATCGCTGGAAGGCACTGCATCCGTGACGTCATGAATTTGCCCGATGTGGGACACTCCCTCTGAAAGTGATTGCACAGCACCGGGTGCTTGTGTGACAGCTGAAGAGCCAGAAACGACCACACTTGCAGCGTGCATCGCAGAAGTAGCCTTGGTTGCAACAGCAGTCGAAGCGAGCACTGCTGCAGTTGTCGCAGTAGAAACTGCAACACCGGCTCCTTTACCAATAATTTTTGAAGCGGTCGATTGTGGCTTTTTCTCCAATGGAGCCGGACGATAATCATACATCCACTCTGGCGGGTCCGAGGAACCTGCACCGAGTACGGCAATTGTTGTAAACGCAGCAAGAGGCATGACCGCAAGTGCTGTTAACAAATCCAAAAAAGAAGTTTCGGGAATCGAACCTATAGAAAGAGAAGTTTCGAACAATTCTTTTTCTAAGTTAATACTGAGATTAAGGTCAGGGCCCATCCATCCAATTACAGCGACACTGGCAACCCGGCCAAGAAGCCACAGAACAAGTACGGGAGCAAGCCACGAAAGTTTCGTCATCGAAATTAACCACTTTCGAGTGAATGATGCAACTCCGATGTATTTCTCAGCGATTTTCGGATACCAACGCATGACGGTCATGAGCCCGAAGATGTAGACCAAGAGCGCAAGTTCCAAACGCCGGTTTGAATGCATAATTGTATCAGGGATGATGAGAACCAAGAACAGCGGAACCGTAGCAAGCATCACTTGGAAGGGAACCGCCAAAAGAATCAATCCACCATGTGTTGAAAGAATTGTATGTCCATCCACCCAGCGTTCATGAGCCAGGACAGTTAATCGTCCATGTGGTGAGTTCGCGTAATTCTGTCGAGCGATTCGTCGAGATGATGCGTCGCCTTTCTCGCGACTCAATCCCAAAAACCGAATCCATCCACCTTTCTCTATAACGCGAAGCGGGCGGAATCCACCGAGCATCAATGCCAACAAGAGTGCAATCATCCCATACATCAACGAGGCAGCAGTGATCCAAGGAATCATTTCTTTATCGAAAGTGATCGATGCTTGTTCATTCGCATACGACAATTGGATGAGATACGTAATCGAAAAAGCGACCATTGGAGTCAAAAAAACCTGACAGAACGCGACAAAGGTGAGCCATATACGAGGTATGAGTTTTTTTCGTCTCGCATACCTCCCCATAGTTGTGGCAGATTCATACCTACCTCAAAGATTGCCCTTGAGTTCAATACCGAAACGCTGGTTTTCAAGAAAAGGTTTGACGCCATTACTCTTCTTCATCTTCGACTGAAACCAAAGGATAACCGTCACTCAGCATGAGCCGTAAGAAACCGACAAAGCGACGGTCCTTTCGCTTTCTACCGAGGTCAGGGCGGGGCATATTCGAAAGTTTAGAGTTACAATTGACACAAACGATACCAGCGACTTGCCAGTGGGGAGATGCCCAGTTACAGCAACCTCCACCTTGTTCGGCTTTGTTTGCAATAATCTGTAGTTCAAGGGCCATGTCCTTTGTCCATGGCGGAGTTTGACCTCCAAAAAGAGATTGCAAACGGTTCAAAAGAAACCAACCACCTGAAATCCAAAGGCCAAATCCAAAGGCTGCATTCCCCCATTGAACTGACAAAATACCGACTGTCAAGGGGAGGAATACAACCAACATACCCCACCAGTAAAACATCCGCATGTGTAACACGCGTTGGGTCAAATGCGGTGAAAGAGGAATTGCTTCAGGATGGGGTGGAAAATGGGTGTTGAATCCTCTTGTCCGAGACATCAGAAGAAAAGGGAACCGTGGAAGGGCGTAACCCATACAACCACCAAGAGTGAAAAAACCAACTCCTGCAATCAAACTCATAGAATCACCTGGATGAGGCTTGCAACCGTTGAAGTGTCTTCTCGACCTTGTCCATTCCTCGTGAAATATCTTCTTGGCTAATCGTGAAAGCAAACCGGAGATGACCTTCTCCCGAGGGTCCAAAAGCCGAACCCGGTGAACACAATACACCGTCTTTGAGCAATTCTAAAGCCACTTCTTCAGAACTCATATTTGGGACATCAACCTTGGGGAATACATAGATTGCTCCTTTGGGTTTGTGGCATTCAACGCCTGGCATTGCTCTCAACCTTTCAACGATGAGATCACAACGTTGTTGGAACTCGGCAGAGAGTATGTCTGGATAATCACTTGCATGCTCCATCGCTGCGAGAATAGCATATTGCATAGCATCATTTGAGCACGCCGTAATGTAGTATTGCATCTTGATAATTTGTTGCATTGCCTCGAGGTTTGTCGATGCAATGTATCCCATTCTCCAACCAGTCATAGCAAAGGTTTTGGAAAACGAATTGACAAGGAGGACTCGTTCATATCCAGTCCCCATAAAGGAGACATGTGGCGTATCGAAAACGATTCGGTCATACACTTCATCGGAAATTAACCAGAGGTCATGTTTCTGAGCAAATTCAAGCAATTCATCTCGTTGTTGCTCATCCAGAGTCCCACCAGTAGGATTGCTCGGGAAGTTATACAAAATAGCGACTGTGTTCTCATCAATGAGTTCTTCGAGGTCTTCAGTTCGAGGAATGAATTGGTTTTCAAACAGACATGGATAGAATCGAGCTTCACCACCTGCAATAGAAACATCAGGCCCATACAAGGGGAAGTAAGGTTCTGGTAACAACACATTTTCTCCGGGATTGACCAGCGTCAAAAACAGATTGAGTAAAGCATTGGTTCCGGACATGGTGATGCAGATATTCTGTTCATCCATTCCAGTTTGGTACGACTCCCATGATTCTGCTATTTTCTTACGCAGTGCTGGAAGTCCTGCTGTAGTTGTGTACTTGTTTCGACCATCAAGCATGGCTTGATGAAAAGCCTCAATGGCCACTGGTGGTGGCTGGAAGTCCGGTTCGCCAAGTCCGAAGGAAATAACATCGTCACCAGCCAAGTCAAACATCTTACGAACGCCGGTAGGTTGGATACTCAAAGCCCTGTCACTGAACGTTCGCATACTATCACCGAATCAAGTGGACCTTTTCAAGTCAAGGCAATGAAGAAGCGTCATCCACGCTTTTTATCCACAGGCGTATTCTCTACGAGAATCGCATCAATGGCATCAGCCATCTCTGTATCTGCTTCAATAGCAGCCTCAATTGAAGATTCAGAATCGAGTGGTAAAAGCCCGAGAGGAGTATCGGTTCGAGCAACCCATAACGACCCCACGAGAACGATGACCGCAATGAGTGCACCCATAGCAAAGGTCAGTGTGAAGCCATCAGCCGCCGATGCACTTCCTTCACCTGTTCCCATTACCATTGTCGAGAGAGGAAGTGATTGAACACCTGCGTCGTTGAATCCTCGGATTTCAATGGACTGGTTTCCTTTGTCCAGAGCGTCAAGGTCCAATGCGATGGTCCATGAAAAGCGTTGTAATGCTGCGAGTTGACCACTTGTTTCCTCAAAAGAGGCGCTTTTCCAAGCTCCATTGCCAATTCTATATTCGACTGCACTAACTGAACTTGCTTGACTCCAAGCCATTCCTTCAATGACAAACAAGTCACTTGTAGAGTTTACAGATGCATTGACGATGTGGACTTGAGTAAAGACGTCTACAGCGCCGGTTAAGTTCTGTTCTTTGAGCAAGAAAGCCATTTTCGTAGCCTCATAGGCATCGGCCATACCCCATCCGAAGTCACGGTTCCAGAACGGATCTACATCAGGTTGAGTTGCTTCGCCTCGACGTTCTGCTGTAAGTTTGAGGATTTCTTTTATTTCAGCAGGAGAAAGTTCTGGATTCGCTTCAAGCATTAAAGCCATAATTCCGGAAACTGCTGGTGTAGCATAGGAAGTACCTGAACCACGGCTCGTGTAGCCGTTATCAGCAGCATCGCCACCCAGGAAGTTGTTGCATGTTCCACTTGTCACACATCCTTCTGCTTGAATGATGTTGGAACCTGGTGCTGAAAGTTCTGGTTTGAGTTCGTTGAGTGGATTCCCGTCACCGTTATCTGCACGTGGTCCTCGAGATGAATATCCAGCAATGGTATCATCAGCACGGTTAACGGTGTTCAAATCATCTGTTGCTCCGACGGTAACAGAAAGAGAAGAAGACCCCATGCCTGAGAGGCCATCATTACTCGGGCCGTCGTTTCCAGCAGCGACACTTACGACAATTCCCGCTTCCATAGCGACGTTGAGAATTTCGCTGTGCATATCTCCACCATCAGAACCTCCTGTTTCGTGAGAAGTAATGCCCCAAGAAAGTGAGAGGATATCGATACCATAATTGGTGCCATCTGCATCTTGCCACGCAGTGTCCTTATTGTCGATAATCCATTGAATGCCATTCATTGCAGATTCATAGAACTCTTGCTCAAGAACATAATTTTCAAACGGCCCAGCACCTGCATCTGTTCCAATTCGGACATCAACCAGTGCAGCGTCGGGAGCAGAACCATAAAATTCAGTTTGTGCACCACTCGCATCAATTCCGGTAGCAGCCGCCATGCCCATACAGGCGGTTCCATGTTGGTTACCATCATCAGGGTCAAAGGTTCCATCGGTTTCACGGAACCCTCCACCTGCGGCGATGCATATGGGGTCTGAAGGAGTGTAACAAACAGCATCGTAGCCAGCAACGAATTTCTCACTGAGCCCAGGATGTTCGTTATCGACTCCAGTATCAACCATGGCAATGTTCACACCGGCACCGGAGACGCCAAGGTCCCACGCACCAATGGGATAGAAACTCGAGTTACTTGCTTTGACAGCCGGGGTTTGAACGTCGCCGTAAAAAATGACATTGCCATATCTTTCAACCATGACCACATTTTCAAGAGCTGCTAGGGTTGGAGCAAGAGTCGTATTGATTTGACCGAGAAGAACACCGTCAACCGCTTCGATGACATCGACCACATTCAAACCAAGTTGTTGAAGAGCATTCAAGTGAGTTTCCGTCACGTCAGTATCATAGACCAATCCGACTCCAGTAACGCCAACCATGGATTCAAGAGAATCGTGGATTTCATTTCGGTCTTGGTCAAGATTTGTCCTCTCCCACCAAGGTGTGTCATCATCGACCCATTGAGGTTGAGTCTGTATAGGGACATCAAAAGTTTGACTCGATGAGATCCATTGTATTCCTTCAGAATCAACACTCGACCATTCACTACGGCCGTCGAAATCTCCAACGGCAAGCGAACCAGTCACAGGACCCATCATAATGGCAAAAAGAAACAGAGCAAGTAGACGGCGCATAGACTTCCCTCAGAGTTACGGTAGTGGCATGTGTCAAGAACATATGCCTTGGTTGTAAATAGCATTGTAGAATAGAGCGCTGGAAAGTGGGGGCAGAGGGATTTGAACCCCCCCCAGCTGGTTTGGAGCCAGCGATACTACCAAGCTATACTATACCCCCAGTGGGTGATTCACTACGAAAATCAAGACTTAGCTTGCTTTCGGGCACGCTTTCGACGGCGCAACTTCTTCTTACGCCATTTCCACCGTTGGTTACCGGTTTTTTTCCAAGCACGTGAGCCTCGCTTCATGGTGAACGAGCATGCCACCAACCATCCATATATGATAGCATCGGGTTAAACCACTGAATCAAATGCGCAAAAATCCGTAGATTTTAGTTCAGAAAAGTTCCTTTTCTAAAGTACAACTGGAGGAAGGAGGTATTGCTCGGATGATGCCAGCCTTTACATGATTCGACTTTATGGTGATTTTATGAACCAAAGATGGGTTCCGCACTTGTGGGGACTGCTCACTCCGGCTGTAACGCTCGCATCATTTTGGCTTGGTGGAGTATGGATGGCCTCTACTTTGATCCTTCTTCTTGGAATCTATCCATTTCTTGAATTGATTCTTGGTGAATCATCCTCAACTGACCCTCTACAAGAAGGGAAAGCCCACAACATCATCGCTCACCTCCATGCTTGGTTCGTCCCAATTGTACTCATTGCCCTTTTTTGGCGGATTTCACTCGACGGTTTGACAGTATTTACGACGATGGGGTTCCTTTCAGCAGGGCTTTCGAATGGTGCATCGGGAATCGTGGCTGCACATGAATTAGGCCACAGGCGGCCAAAGTCATTCAGTTGGAAATGCGCCCGATTGTCATTATTTTGCGTGCTTTATCTCCATTTCACCACAGAACACAACCATACCCATCACAAGCACTGGGCTCGTGATGTAGACCCAACATCCTCTCCATGGGGCCGAGGCATTTACTATCATGTTCTGCAAACGTTACCACGACAAGTCAAAGGAGCGTTCAAAGCCCGTCCAAGAGACACAAGAAACTCGTTGATTGTTGAACTTCTGTTATTGATAGTGCTCGGTTTCGCAGGTTGGCCATACCTTGCAGCCTTCATCGGACAAGCCGCAGTAGCCATTTACTTACTGGAATTTGTCAACTATATTCAACACCACGGCTTACAGCGTTCAATGGATGAACGACCCAATGCAACCCATGCTTGGGAAAGTCGTCGCCGCCTCTCTCGTTGGACGCTCTTGGAACTACCTCTGCACCCATCTCACCACCTTCGTTCCAGCACCTCATATGAACGATTGACTGTTCACAATGAATCACCACAACTCCCCGCAGGTTACTATGGCATGTTTTGGCTGGCGCTCTTACCGCCACTGTTCGGAAAATTGATGCTACAAAGACATCAGTCATCCGTTTCTGAATAAATTGAAGGCGGACGTACCAGGATTCGAACCCGGGTTTTCGGCTTAGAAGGCCAAAGTGATATCCAACTACACTATACGTCCTTATTGTGAGCGCGGGGTTCACACTTGATGAAGGTTAACCATTGAAATCGTGCTCAAAGTGGTCTTGCACATTTGTGACAGCGTGTGGGACGGCGAACCGTGGTTCGCTTCCATTCATAGCCGCATGACTTGCATTTCCATTCTTGAACTCGCGCATCTCCGAGAACTGAATCTCGAATTCGCTGAAGCAGAGTTGAATCTTTCATCGAAGGAGACGGAGCGACGGATTGCGTTAATGCATCATGTTGAGCCGAATGAGCGGTCAGACCTGCAGCATGAAGGAACTCGTGGACAAAAGTATGGTTGTAAAGTCGCTTATCTTCAAGCAGAGCAGGATGCAATCCAATGGTAACTTCACCTGGGTCGATTCGTAGGCGCCGGCGGCGAGTTAATTCATTCGGCCCTTCCTCAAACCGAGTCATTCCCAAACGTTTCGATTCGTTTTCAAGCCAGACAAGAGTAATTCTATCACTGATCCAAGGGCGAAAAACAGCGTCGGTGACCCCCGATAAGACGTGTAAGGCTGAATGAATCAATTCAACTGGCAAATGTGGTTCGTGAGAAGGTATCGGCGTATCAGCAAGAGCAACGGAATCGGACCCTTGAGCGTCGCCCATGGGCAAGGGTGAGGCATCACCCTCAAGAAATGCACGAAGTAATCTTCCGAAGAGACGTTGTGAAATCAATAGCCTCGTTCTTTCGCACAACACTGATAGAATTTCTTACCGTTCCCACAAGGGCACTTGTCTTTCTTGAAACAACACTTGCCATAAGCCTTCTTTTTGCCGCAATGGCAACGAGACTTCAGGCTCGGAGGTAATTTGGAGAAGGCCACAACTTGGGCAGCTATGTTCGTATTTATCCGAGCAGAAGCATTTCGTTTTGCATCGCGTTCACTCTGCGACATACTCGCCCAAATTTCCTCATCATCCTCATCGACTGAACCGTCACGGTTGAGGTCCTTTGGATGATACGATGGACGCTTAACTCCGCCACCTTTAGCAGCACCCTTCAAAGTAGCCGTAGCCGCTTGCTTTGGCGGCCCTCTTGCTGGAAGTGAGATGCCGGGCGGTCCACGTCCTTGAGACGAGTTATCAGCATCAAATTGTGCAGAAGCGAGATCTTCACGCGCCTGATTTAATGCATCAACACCATCGAGTAACTCACCCCGAGTAATACCTGCTTCAACCAAAGAGTCCTGCGTAATGAAATCGGTCAATCCCAAATCTTCCGCTCGTAATTCGATGAGAGAAAGTAAGTCGCCAAGAGAACCTCTAGGAAGCAATCTTTTGTCATCGGCATCCTCTATCTCAGTTTGAATACGACGCAATTCTTTGGCGCTTTGTGCCTTACCTATTTGCTTCTTGAACCTCTTGACTCTCTTATTCATTTTGTATTCTGAACGCATCGTCACTCCTCGATAAAGATAGCCGAGAATTGTAACAGAGAGAACGCCGATACCAGCATACTGTCCATACTTAGTTTGTGCCTGTTCTATGAGCGAACCGAGAACGGGAATATCTTGATACCAATCCTCATCCAAGAGATCGACAATTTCGTCGTCTTCATCTTCAATTATATCATCGATGTCATCGGTTTGGTTTCCTGCATCCGTCTGATTCCCGGTATTGTTTCCAGTTTGATTTCCGGTATTGTTGCCGGTTTGATTATCTGTTTGATTTCCAGTTCCTGATGAATTGTCGGTCAAATTACCGGTTGAATCGCCACCGGATGTGCCTTCAACACAACCAGTCTGGTCAACAGTGCTGCCTTCTAATGTGTCTGGACAATCATCATCATGATCATGGACGCCGTCATTGTCTTGGTCTTCCCAGATGTCACATCCGTGCCAGTCGACTTCCTGACCGACATCCGTATCGTCACAATGGTCGTAGTCATTAGCAACACCATCACCGTCATCATCAGGGAATGATGTTTCACAGCCAGTCTCATCAACAACCGCACCACGTCGGCTGAGTGGGCAGGTATCTTCTGTATCGAGATAACCATCATCGTCATCATCGAAATCCTCATCAGAATCCCGGCAACCGTCATAATCGTTATCTGGATTTGAAGAATCAAAAGCATACCAATCGAGTGAACCGGTAGGACACATGTCTTCTTGATCATCAATACCGTCGTTGTCATCATCCCAATCTTCAGTTGAGTCTTGACATCCGTCTGAATCATAATCTGAAGCAGTCGTTGAATCCCAATTCGTTCTACCATCATAACAATGGTCGTCCTCGTCAGGAACACCATCACCATCGGTGTCAGTCGACGGGTTGTCGCCACCATCATCCCCGCCATTGTTGTCGCTACCATCGGATGAGTTTGCGGTAAAGTCAAGATTGATTGCAATCTTCAAATCTTGGTTGGTGACATCTCGGTATGCAATGAAAATATCATCACTCGAACTGATGACCATTGAACCAAATCCTCCAACATTACCATCCGAATCAACGATTGTTCTGTCCCAGCTACCAGAACTATGCGTTGCATATTTAAAGTCATAATTTGGAGCATAGTCGTAGTAAGAGATGTGAACATCATCGTTTGAATCTAAGGCTATGGAATTGTGCATACCAACATTTCCAACAGAGTCAACAGTCGTTATTGTCCAAAAGCCGGTTTCATCATTTGCATACTTGAGGTCGCCGACCATACCGTCATAATAGGAGATGTGAATATCGTCGCTTGAATCTATAATCAATGAAGAGTAAGTGCCTAAGGTACCAGATGAATCAACAGGTGAATATTCCCAAGTACCGCTGACATCGGTAGCGTATTTGAGGTCGCCATTCGTGGAGTCATAGTATGAAATGTGCACTTTATCCTCAGAATCTATTCCTATTGAAGTCCATTTACCAACATCATCTGTAGAGTCGAGAGTATCAATGACCCAGGAGCCGCTCACATCAGTGACATACATGAGTTCAAAATTGGTGGAGTCCCAGTATGAAATGTGCGCATTGTCATTGGAATCAAACGCTAACGAGGGGTAAGCGCCAGCGTCACCTGATGAATCGAGCGTTGTGAATGCCCATGAACCATCAACCTGCGTCGCATATTTGAGGTAGCCATTAGTGCCCTCATAATAGGCAATGGATACGATATCATTAGAGTCAACGGCGATTGATGTATCCGTTGCTGTGCCTACAATATCGAGTGGAGAATAGACCCATGAACCACTTTCATCAGTAGCGTACTTTATCGCTTCATTCGTGCCGTCATAATAGACAATGTGAAGGTCTCCGTTTGAATCAACAGCCATTGATGTGTGTACTCCAAAGTCGCCATTTGAATCAAGGGTGGAAGTTTGCCAATCACTCCCCGTCAATGAAATCGATTGTATCCATGCTTCGTCGACCTTCGTCGATGGAGATTGTTCGCCGGTGAAAAGAGCCAGATAGAAGTCATATGTCCCAGTATTCGGAGCTGTCCAAACTACAGTTTTGGAAACGCTCGAATCCTTCGATACCGTATAAGCGGTTCCAAAAGGAGTGTCGATTTTTGTCCCGTTGAGGTACACGTCCAAATAGGCCCAAGCCTTGAGGCTGCATTCACAATCAGTATAGATGTCAAAAGTAATTGAGATTTCACCGGGTGACATAGAGGCATAGCCTTCATTGTCAAACCAGACAGTCGCATCAGATGGATCGGTTATGCCTTCGCCATCTTGAGGACCTTCAGAAGTAGCATACTTCAAATCAGAGTTTGTTAAATCATGATAAGAGATATGTGCTCTGTCTTCAGAGTCGAACGCTATTGAAGAATATTCGCCTACAGCACCCGATGAATCAACGGTCATAATCATCCAATTCGGAGGAGTTTGTGTGGAATTGTAATTTGTAGCATGTTTCAGGTTTTCGTTTGTATCATCAAAATAAGAGATGTGTACGACGCCTTCAGAGTCCGTAGTGATACTGGAAGTATCACCTACATCCCCTAAGGCATCAACAGTCGCAGTTGTCCATGAACCAGATTCATCTGTTGCATATTTTAGATTAGAATTGGTGACATCTTGGTAAGAAATGTGGACCTTGTTCGAGTCATCGACGGCAATTGAGGTAGAGGTCCCGATTGAATGTGAATCTGAATCAATAACGCTGGTCACCCAACCCGAAGGCCCCCAAGTGTTTTTGGCGTAATGAAGTGACTCATTATCATAATCGATATACGAAATGTGAACGGTATCGTCGGAATCAATGGCGAGTGAGGTGTGGTGGCCTACATTACCCGAAGTGGCAACTGAAGCCGCTACCCATTGACTGTTTGAGTATTGGTTGTTTGCATAACGAAGATCACCGTTTGTTGCATCATAGTAGGAGATGTGTATCCCATTGTATGAATCAACGCCAATCGATGAATAAGCACCTACATTGCCCTGACTTTCGATAGTTGAGATCACCCAAGACCCGTTGGCATTGGTAGCGTATTTGAGGTCACCATTAGTCGAATCATCATACGAGATGTGAAGCGCATCATTCGAATCAATAGCAATGGAAGAGCCGTAACCAACATCCCCCTCAGAGTCAATGGTGTATGTAGTCCACTGGCCGGAAACATCAGTTGCATACTTCAAGTCCTTTGTGGATGCATCAAAATAGGAAATGTGAGTATCATCATTGGAATCAAGAACGATGGAGGAATATTCTCCTACATCCGCTTGAGAATCAACAATCGACAAATCCCAGATATCTTGAGAATCTTGAGAATCTTGATAAGTAGCATATTTCAAACTTTTATTTGCGTTATCGTGATAAGAAATGTGTATTCGTTGACCGTTATCAATAATTAAGTTTGTATTACCCTGGATATTTTCTACAGTGTCAATCAGTGTGAAATTCCAAGAAGTGCCATCATAAGACGCATACTTAAGGCCGGCGTTAAAGTATGAAATGTGCACATTATCGGATGAATCGATTCCAATTGAAGTATCTGTTTGAGAAGCACTTGAACTGTTCCCCCAAGAGAGACCTGTTTCAACAGTTGAAATCGACCAACTTGTTCCAGTCAAACTTGCATATTTCAAACGATTATTATTACCATCAAAATAAGATACATGAGGGTTGTTGTTACTGTCAAGAACTAACGAATTGCCTTTACCTTGGCCATTGCCTTCAATCGTCGATAAAACCCATCCTTGGCCATTATTTATACCATATTTCAATCCCCCATTTGTTATATCTCGATAAGAAACATGAAGATTTCCTAAATCATCTATTTGCAAAGAAGAGTCACTGCCGCCATCGCTGTCAATCACAGAGGTCGTCCATGAATTACCGTCATAGTGAGCAAATTTTAGAGAATCATTTGAGATATTGGTTTCGTGGTAGTCCCAATATACAGCATAGATGTCCCCATTTGGACCAACTTTTAGATCACAATTACTACCGACATTTGATGAAGAATTATCTATCATTTCAAGAGTCCATGAACTTGAGCCTTGCCCTGTAGGTGTCGCTAATCTGAGATCAGCAGTGCTTGATGAAGAATGATAAGTGTATATGCCAACATGGGGGCTGTCTGAAGAGTCAAGGGCTAAACATGGGCTACCAGATGATGTCGCTGCAGTGTTAAAATTCCATGTTTGGCCATCGAAGGATGTGTGATTTATGACAAAACCATTTGCAACTGCTGAAAGATAAGATATGTGAGGCATACCATTTGAATCAACTGCCAAGGAATTGTAAATGCCATGATCGTCGGCCCAACTCGCTTGTAAGCTGGATATTTCTACAGTTTCGATTACCCAACCTGCATCTTCAGTATGATTACGCCCAGATGTCAGTGCTGTATTTTCAGCATCGAATTCGGAATCCGAAGTCGAGTGAAAAGCATTCATTTCACCTGAAAATAACATCACTTGACCAAGTAAAATGGCTATGCAAAGGTAGACAGCAATCTTGTTCATACACCTATGCCAGTAGGTTGCGGTATATATTGATTACATGGTAAAAAAAGGCAGTTTAGTATTGCTTCGCTCGTTCTCTGTCTTCTAAATCCCAAGGTTCAACACGTTGGATTTGCCGCACTTCGAGCGTTTGGAGATTGAAAGCGGTGAGCAGCGCAGGTTTGTTTTCATCATGAAAAACACAGGTATCCAAGCCTATACTTGCCGAGCGGCCGTCAATTGTTGCTATTTTTGAAAACCATGGTTTACCCCATCCCTCTGGGCCCATTGAATGGTTCAGAGACATTGTAGGAGTATGTCCAAACAGCACAGTACGGTTTTTGTCAATTGGTTTGGTAGCTGAGTGAAAGGGTCTTCGAATCCATAGATGTACACTTTCTTCTTGGTCTTCAAGTTCTAATCTCGGGTCATAACCTGCATGAACTAAACGCCACTGGTCCAGAATAAGATGAGAGGGCAAGCGTTCCATCCATTCTTTATCATCTTCGACTTGTGCGAGTAAGCGCTCTGAATCTTCTTGTCCAAAATCATCGGTGTAATCCCGGATATAGGACGCAACTGTAGCATATCCACCATTTTGCAGCCAAGTCATCATATCACTGTTCGGTTTATTGAGGGATTCTAGGTTAAATCCATTCACCATCATGTCTTCATGGTTGCCTTTCACACACTGAATACGAGGGTCGCTACGAGCGATACGAACAACATCAAAACTATCAGGCCCACGGTCAATTAAATCGCCGAGTAAAACCACCCGGTCATCCATCGATAATTCACACTGGTCAAGCAAGGCTTCCAGTGTCATAGAGAAACCATGAACATCACCAATGGCCCAGACATTATGCCCATTATCAAGTGCATTTTGGAGGTCCTTTTCGATGTCTTTTCGCCTCATTTTACGTACCATAAAAGTAATCAGTCTACAGTACTTAAAGGAGGCATGAAACAAGTCACTGAAGGATAAGAAAGCAATTTCAAAACAAGCATGACGAGTTGGCAATGCTTATGATGGGCGTTCAAGTGGGATGACTGCGAAAGCACCCATTTGGGCGTGTAGATCAGTTGGAAGATCGCTAC
>TARA_B110000444_G_scaffold41035_1_pt1 | contig 26443 bp, 23 predicted proteins | sample TARA_B110000444 | Tara Oceans TARA_B110000444 (sample SAMEA4398370) | marine metagenome | biome: Polar Biome; feature: [SRF] surface water layer (ENVO:00010504); material: water (ENVO:00002006), including particulate matter (ENVO:01000060) such as... | depth 5 m | reverse complement strand
AGAACCTTAACATCGATTTCATCACCAACATTAATCATCTCAGAAGGATGCTTGATACGCTTCCAAGACATATCAGTGATATGCAGAAGACCATCAATACCGCCAAGATCAACAAAGGCACCGTAATCAGTAAGATTTTTAATGACGCCCTTCAAGGATGCGCCTTCTTCAAGGTTGGCAAGCAACTCATCACGCTCAGCAGAGTTCGCACTCTCCATGACAGCACGACGACTTACTACAACGTTATTTCGCTTGGCATCAAGCTTAATAACTTTAAATTCTAAATCGATATTCTCTAAATGAGTGATTTCGCGCAGTGGGCGAACATCAACCAGTGAACCCGGCAGGAATGCACGTAGACCACGAACATCAACGGTAAAGCCACCTTTGACTTTTCCACTGATAACACCAATAACGACTTCATCCGCTTTGTGGGCTGCTTCAAGTTCAATCCAAGATTCAGCACGACGAGCTTTTTCACGAGACAGTTTAGTTGCGCCAAAGCCATCTTCAACAGCTTCAAGAGCGACCTGTACCTCGTCACCAATGGCGACTTCTAGTTCGCCCTTGTCATTGTAAAATTGATCTAACGATATGACGCCTTCAGATTTTAGTCCGGCGTGGACTGTTACCCAGTCTTTATCAATATCGATAACTACGCCAGTAATAATAGCGCCGGGATTCATCTCAACAGTTTTGAGACTCTCTTCAAATAGTTCTTGGAAATTTTCCATTATGGGAAGTACCTAAGGTATGACAGAGGATAAGCCACATCAGATAGCGGTTATCTCTTTTTTCCGCAATGCCAGTTTCTGCGGGTCAGTTACAATTAAGGCTTTCAGCAGAGTAAAGCTGGCGACTGCTGGGCTGCCCGATAAATTACAAGTTTATTCTAAACGCTTAAACTCAGTCAGTGAGAGTACCGTCTCCAAAACCTGTTTAGCGCTCATGTCCGAAGTGTCTAGCTCTATGGCGTCCTCAGCGGCTACCAAAGGGGACACTTCTCTTTTCATATCTCTTTCATCCCTTGCAGCAACCTGTTCCGCAAGGGCGCGCAGACTAACATCTTCACCCTTTTCGATCAACTCTTTATGGCGCCGTTTAGCCCGCTCCTCGATACTCGCTGTAAGGTAAATTTTGAGATCCGCTGCAGGAAACACCACTGTGCCCATATCTCGACCGTCCGCAACCAGTCCATCACCTTGAGCGAAAAGCCTTTGTCGCTTCAGTAAGGCAGTCCTAACCTCAGTGTAGGCTGCTATTTCCGATGCCAGAGCTCCCGTATCTTCGGTACGCAGATCACTAGTCACATTCTCACCTTCTAGCAAAATTTGAAAGTCACCTTGTGCTGATGTTTTGAATATCACATCCATATGCGTCGCAATCAATGATAGCTCGGCCTTATTAGACACATCTACTTTACGCCGCATCGCTGCAATACTTAAAACTCGATATAGGGCTCCACTGTCCAAATAACGAAATGATAACTTTTCAGCCAATAATCGACTAACCGTGCCCTTACCTGAGCCACTGGGTCCGTCCACAGTAATAATTTTAGTCATGGTGAGTCTCAACTTGGATCTTCAGGCCAATGGCCGCGGCAGAATTAATAAAATCCGGAAACGAGGTTGCAACATTGTTACAGCCTTCCACAGTAATCTCACCCTTTGCCCTAAGTCCAGCTATAGCGAAGGCCATAGCGATGCGATGGTCGTGGTGACTCAAAACACGCCCTCCTCCCAATTCTCCGCCAACAATAACAATACCATCCGCGGTAGCTTGAGCGTCTATTCCCAATGTGACAAGGCCGTCCGCCATACTTTGAATGCGGTCACTCTCTTTAACCCGCAGCTCCTCCGCCCCCGTCAAAATGGTTGTTCCTTCAGCACAGGCAGCCGCGATAAACAGCACCGGAAACTCATCAATAGCCAGTGGAACTTGGTCTACAGGAATTTCTATACCTTTCAGTTCGCCATACTGAATCCTGATATCAGCCACCGGCTCACCGCCCACTTCACGCTCGTTAGACAAGCTAAGTTGAGCGCCCATTTGGCGTAAAATATTAATAACACCAATGCGTGTTGGATTAATGCCAACATGCGGCAAGATAATATCTGAATCTGGAGTAATAGCGGCAGCCACCATGAAAAACGCTGCCGATGAGATATCGGCTGGGACATCGATCCTAGTAGCCGAAAGAGCACCTCCACCAGTCAAATTAGCAGTACTTTGGTCAACATTAACTGTGTATCCAAACCCTCGCAGCATGCGCTCGGTGTGGTCACGAGTCGGAGCGGGTTCAGTCACTGATGTGGTGCCGTCAGCATAAAGTCCCGCCAGCAACACACAGGACTTAACCTGAGCACTCGCCACTGGCATTAGATACTCGATCGAGGACAGTCTCTGTCCGCCAGTAATTTTCAGCGGTGGCGTTCCATTGGGAGATGTTCCTATAACTGCGCCCATAGAACGCAGTGGATCCGCAACCCGTCCCATAGGTCGGCCTGACAAAGAAATATCGCCAGTCAACTCAGTATCGAATGCTTGTCCTGCCAGAAGACCACTTAAAAGTCGTATAGAGGTTCCAGAATTCCCCATATAGAGAGGTTTGGCTGGCGCCTTAAGGCCATGTAACCCGACACCATGTATGACCACTCTGCCCTGCTCTGGCCCCTCGATGATGACACCCATATCACGGAAGGCTTGCAGTGTAGCCAAGCTATCTTCGCCCTCAAGAAAACCGGTCACTTCAGTCATGCCAATGGCAAGAGAGCCTAGCATAATAGAGCGATGAGACATGGACTTATCCCCTGGCACCCGCACACTACCGCTGGCATCTCCTCCAGGCGAGACTCTATAATTTATCTTTTTTTCAGTCATTGGACCCTGCAGCGCTTTATTTTCAAGTAATTTTCCAAAATGATTTCGAGCATCTCGAGCACGAGTGAAAACATCCATCAAGTAATCTTCATCACCCTGGTCGATGGCGCCACGCAGGGTTTTGAAATTATCCATCACTTGATCAAGAATACTGAGTATCGACTCACGATTGGCCAGCGCAATATCACGCCACATAACTGGATCACTGGCGGCTATTCGTGTGAAATCGCGGAAACCACCAGCGGCATAACGAAATATTTCGCGGTTATCACCCACCGAAGCCAGTGTGTCGACTAGGGAATAGGCCAAGAAATGTGGGAGATGGCTGGTCGCCGCTAAAATAGCATCGTGTTCTTCAACACTCATGGTGGACACAATGGCGCCAACATTAGACCAAAGTGTACTGACCAACCTCAAATGTTCGCAATGATCTGCGCCATGCGGGGTTAAAATCACTCGATGGTCTTTAAAAAGCTGACTATCTGCGGCTTCGACACCACTTTTCTCAGAGCCAGCGATGGGGTGACCTGGCACAAATTGATTGGGTAGTTTGCCATAAATATCAGCAGCAGCCTTAACGATACTACCTTTAACACTGGCGACATCGGTAATGGTTACTTTATCTTTCAGATGTTGGTGACAGTCTGCAATGACCGAAGGCACAGTCAATGTGGGCACACCGATCACGACCAAGTCTCCCTTATCGAGCTCAGAAGCTACGGACTCGAGACTCTGGCAGGCGCGATCGATAATTCCAGACTCGAGCGCCAATTCAAGAGTAGAGGTACGCCGAGAAATTCCAATCACGGTTTTTGCTAACCCTTGCTCCTTGGCAGCAACAGCCAGACTCGAGCCAATCAACCCAAGACCTATAATTACTAGACGATTAATCATAGGTGCAGAATTTTCAGGTTTATTCGACATCGAGATACTCTACCATTGGTCAGTGAGATGGCTAAAAGCGACCAGTTATAAAACCGCGCGCGGATAAGACCCTAAGATCTTGAGATCTGCCACGTCAGACGCTAATTCTGCGAGCACACTCTTAACTGATTCGTCTTCAATATGGCCCACAAGATCAATGAAGAACACATAGGACCATTTACTGCTGCGGGATGGTCGTGATTCAAGACGTGTCATATCAACATTGTGACGCCTGAAAGGTTCCAGTAAATCGTGTAAAGCCCCTGGCTTATTGCGCACAGACACAACGAGCGAGGTTCGATCATCCCCACTAGGTGGCACATCTTCACGCCCTATAATTAAAAAACGCGTAGAGTTGTCTGGTCGATCCTCAATCTTCTCCCACAGCTTTTCCAAATTGTATAACTCGCAGGACATATCTCCAGCGATTGCCGCGGAGTTCCACTCTCCCTGAACTCTCTTTGCAGCCTCTGCATTACTACTGACCGCCACGCGCTCAATATTGGGGTAATTGGAATTCAACCACTGCCTGCATTGAGCCAGCGACTGCGCATGGGAATAGACACGGGTAATATTTTCTTTTTTGGTATTCTCACCCATCATGAAATGGTGATGAATACGCAGTTCAACTTCTCCACAAATTTTAATTGAGGAATCCATAAAGCTATCGAGAGTGTGACTGATCACCCCCTCGGTGGAATTCTCTACAGGCACAACACCATAGTGACAGGCCCCGGCTAATACCTCTCGAAACACTTCATCAATGGCTGACATAGGCACAGCGACCGCACCATCACCAAAGTGTTTCAGCGCCGCCTCCTGAGTAAATGTGCCCTCAGGCCCCAGAAAAGCAACTTTGATGGGCTGTTCAAGCGCCAGACAGGCAGACATAATTTGTCGGAAAAGCCGCGCCATGTCCTCGTTATCAAGTGGCCCAGTATTAGACTCCATGACACTTCGCAACACTTGGGCTTCTCGCTCAGGGCGATAATAGGCAGTATCCCCTAAGCTCTTTTTAACCTGGGCAACCTCCTGAGCGAAATTAGCACGCCGGCTAATATTCTCCATTATTTGAACGTCTAAGGCATCAATCTTATCCCTTAGCACTATCAATGGGTCTTTTTCGGCCATAGGTTACTCCCTCAACGACAGAATTCTGCCGACTGACATTACTTTACTCATCTGAGCCGATAGCTTCGGTTGCATCTTCGTCGCCCTCAGACGCAGCAAACTCATCCTCTTCGGGCTCAGCAATTCTCGCTAAACTCACCAAGTTTTCATTTTCTTTGAGTCGAATAATACGCACGCCCTGAGTATTGCGACCAACAACAGAAACCTCATCACCGCGCGTTCGCACCATGGTGCCTTGGTCGGAGATCAACATAATTTCATCTCCCGAGAAAAGCTGTGTCGCTCCCACAAGGGGACCATTGCGCTCACTGGCCTGAATAGCAATCATACCCTTACCACCACGTCCTTTGGTTGGGAACTCCTCAACCTTGGTACGCTTGCCATATCCATTTTCACAGACGGTCAACAAAAACCCATCCTGCTCGGGTATAACCATCGAAATGACCGCATGCTCTTCCGGTAACCGCATACCCCGAACACCCTTCGAAACGCGACCCATCGATCGCGCATCAGTGCTCGCAAAGCGAACCGCTTTGCCTTCGGAACTAAACAACATAACGTCACTAGAATCATCGATAATAGCGGTTCCTACCAAATGATCTCCCTCCACCAAATCAACCGCTCTCAGACCGACACTGCGTGGCCGCGAATACTGCGTCAGCGCGGTCTTTTTGACTGTGCCATTAGCCGTCGCCATCAACACAAACTTGTCCTCACTGTACTCATCCACTGGCAATATCGAACTGATTCTTTCGCCTTCATCTAATGGCAATAGATTCACCACCGGCCGACCGCGGGAATTACGCCCAGCAATGGGGATTTGATACACTTTGAGCCAGTACACCTTGCCCATATTTGTAAAGCAAAGGATCGTTGTATGAGTGCTGGCAACCAGCAGATGTTCTACAAAATCTTCGTCTTTAACGGCGGTTGCGGACTTACCCATACCTCCGCGGCGCTGAGCTTGATAATCGCTCAAAGGCTGAGTTTTCGCATAACCACCGTGAGAAATAGTAACGACACGATCTTCCTCGGTAATTAAATCTTCAACAGTAAGGTCATGCATCGATTCAATAATTTCAGTACGCCTAGGATCACCGAATTCGGTGACCACCGCTTCAAGCTCTTCACGAATAACAGTCATCAAACGGTTTAAGTCGCCAAGAATATCTTGGTAGTCGGCAATTTCTTCGAGTTTGACTGCAAATTCTTCAATTATTTTATCAGTTTCCATTCCCGTCAATCGATGCAACCGCAGCTCAAGGATATCCTTGGCCTGCTCAGGGGACAGATGATACTGGCCATCACGCATTCCATATTGATCCTCTAACCATTCAGGCCGCGCTGCATGGGGACCCGCACGGTCCAACATCTCTAACACTGAACCGGGGTTCCAGCCACGTGCTATCAAAGCCTCTCGGGCATCGGCCGGCGTTGAAGAGATCTTAATTAAAGCAATAATTTCATCGATATTGGCCAACGCAATAGAGAAGCCTTCCAGGGTATGAGCACGCTCACGAGCTTTGCGCAGTAAATAGATTGTTCTGCGCGTCACCACCTCTCGACGATGACGAACAAATGCCTCTAGCATTTGTTTGAGGTTAAGGATTTTTGGCTGACCATCCACCAGTGCAACCACGTTAATCCCAAAGACGCCTTGCATTTGAGTCTGCGAATAGAGGTTATTAAGTACAACTTCACCCACCTCACCGCGCTTGAGCTCTATAACAATCCGTAAGCCATCTTTATCAGACTCATCACGTAACTCGGAGATACCCTCCAGCTTCTTCTCCTTAACCAATTCAGCAATACGCTCTATCAGACGCGCTTTGTTTAACTGATAGGGGATTTCAGAAACAATAATTGTTTCACGACGGGTTTTTTCATCGATCTCAATCTCAGCACGAGATCGCATGTAAATGCGTCCTCGCCCTGTTCGGTAAGCTTGAACAATCCCAGCCTTACCATTGATAATCGCACCAGTGGGGAAGTCTGGGCCCGGAATATACTCCATTAACTCATCGACGGTTATTTCGCTATTGTCGATCAGAGCTAAGCAGCCTTTAACCACCTCAGTAAGGTTATGCGGTGGTATATTGGTCGCCATTCCAACGGCAATACCCGAGGAACCATTGACCAGTAAATTGGGAACGCGCGTTGGCATAACAACGGGAATTTGTTCAGTCTCGTCATAGTTGGGTGCAAAGTCGACCGTATCTTTCTCCAGATCCTCGAGCAAAGCATGAGCGATTTTAGTCATACGGATTTCTGTATAACGCATTGCAGCTGCTCGGTCACCATCTACCGAACCGAAGTTCCCTTGACCATCAACCAGCATATAGCGCAATGAGAACGGCTGCGCCATCCTAACGATCGTTTCATACACTGCTGAATCGCCATGCGGATGGTATTTACCAATCACATCACCGACCACCCGGGCAGACTTCTTATACGCCTTATTCCAGTCATTATTGAGCTCGCTCATCGCAAACAAAACTCGTCTATGCACAGGCTTGAGGCCGTCACGCACATCCGGCAAGGCTCTGCCAACGATGACACTCATCGCATAATCTAAATAGGATTGCTTGAGCTCGTCTTCAATATTAACTGGAACAATTTCTTTGGCTAAATCACCCATAATTTATTGTTATTTCCTAAATTGTTGGAATCCTCTGGATGGCCGCACACACGGGCGGAGCCACTCCAAAAAAAGCTCAGGTGTCGTCCCGCTAAACACCCCCATTAAGTATCGTAATTTTAACATAGTCGGGCATCAAAATGTGTCTTTTATTCACGCTATGACAGATAACCGAGAGAAAACCTAGGTATACTCATGTTGAACATCTAAGGAGCTCCGATGACAATAAAAAAAATAGATCTGCTCATTAATTGTCAGTGGATTATTCCTATCATCCCCAGAGACAGTATGCTCAAAGACTGCACAATTGCGGTCGATGCAGGACGCATTATTGGTATATTTCCCCAGCGTGAGGCGGCAAAGAAATTCACAGCTGCCAAGGTCGAGCAAATGGACCATCATGTGGTTATGCCAGGTCTCATTAACAGTCACGGCCATGCAGCAATGACGCTACTGCGAGGCTATGCTGATGATCTGTCCCTTAAACCTTGGCTAGAGGATCATATTTGGCCGGCAGAGGCGCAATTCTTAAGCGAGCAGTTCGTTGCTGACGGCACGCAACTTGCAGTTGCGGAAATGATCAAAAGCGGCACAACATGCTTTGCCGATATGTACTTTTTTCACGAAGCCATAGCCAACCAAGTGCGTAGCGCGGGTCTTCGTAGTCAAATTGGCTTTACTGTGCTCGATTTTGCCACCCCCTATGGCAGGGATGCAGACGACTACATTCACAAAGGTTTAGCGCTCAGGGACAGCCTTAAGGATCAGCCACTGATTAAGATTGCCTGCGCCCCTCATGCCCCATACTCCGTATCAGACCAAACATTGAGAATATTAGCGACCTACGCAAATGAACTGGATATGGCAATTCATATTCACTGCCATGAAACTGCCAATGAAGTCGCTGAATCATTAGACAAACATGGCTGCAGACCGCTTGAGCGACTCAACAATCTAGGTGTATTACTACCCCAAACTCAACTGGTTCACATGACTCAAATTATCAATGAGGATATCGCGCTGGTGCGTGATCATGGCTGTCATATTATGCATTGCCCCCAGTCCAACCTTAAATTGGCCAGTGGTTTTTGCCCGATAACAGAGTTTATGGCAAATGGCGTCAACGTTTCACTGGGTACTGACAGCGCCGCCAGTAATAACGACCTGGATTTATTTTCCGAAATGCAGACAGCAACTCTACTGGCCAAAGGGGTTTCTGGGGACGCGGCCAGCCTAGATGCCCATGCTGCCCTACGAATGGCCACCATTAATGGGGCCGCCGCACTTGGCTGGGACAATGAGATTGGAAGCTTGGAACCCGGCAAATACGCAGATCTTATCGCCATTAAAATTGATTCTATTAGCCAGCAACCACTGTATAATCCCGCCTCTCAATTGGTTTACACTAATGCTGGCAGTCAGGTGTCTCACAGCTGGGTTGCAGGGAAGAAACTATTGGATAACCGTCAGCTCTGCAGTATTGATGAGCATGGCTTGATCCAGAAGACCGAGCAGTGGCGTAACAGAATTCAGGCCACATGAGGCCTAGTTAAATAACCGGCTATCCAAGGCAAACTATGAGCAAGAATATTGATCCCAAAGAAATTCATAAATTCGAAGCACTCGCCAGCCGCTGGTGGGATCGCAATAGTGAGTTCAAACCGCTTCATGACATTAATCCCCTGCGCGCCAACTGGATTGATCAGCGCGCTGAAGTGGCTGAAAAGTGTTTATTAGATGTTGGCTGCGGCGGCGGAATTCTCTGTGAAGCAATGGCACAAAGGGGTGCGAAGGTAACTGGTATTGACATGGGTGAGGCGCCTTTAGCAGTGGGTAATTTGCACAAGCTCGAATCTGGCGTTGAGGTCGACTACATCAAATCCACCGCCGAAGATTTTGCTGAAAGTCACGCTGAAGTATTCGACACCGTTACCTGCCTAGAGATGCTTGAGCATGTTCCAGATCCTAGCTCTGTGGTGAAAGCCTGTGCTGCCATGACCAAGCCCGGCGGCACCGTGGTCTTCTCAACCATTAATCGGAATCCGAAATCGTATTTACTGGCTATTATTGGCGTAGAGTACGTCTTGCGAATGCTTCCAAAAGGTACTCATGAGTTTTCTAAATTTATTCGCCCCTCTGAGTTAGGACAATGGGCCCGCGAAGCCGGCCTAGAGATCACTGAGATGACTGGCTTGCTCTATAACCCACTGACCAAAACATATAAACTCAGCCAAAACGATGTCGACGTAAACTACATGATCTGTGCAAGAAAGCTCGTCTAAACTATTCAATCAGGAGTTATCAATGCTCGCGTTTAAAGCGTTATTATTTGACCTAGACGGTACTCTTTTAGACACCGCACCGGATTTTGTTAATGCACTCAATATTCAGCTGGTCATGCATGGGCGCGAACCGCTTCCAGAATCAGCTGTGCGCACGAGTGTAACCAACGGTTCGGCGGGTCTTATCCAAGATGGCTTTGGCATCGCGCTAGAACATACCGATTTTGAACCCCTTCGTAAGCAATATTTGGACCTTTACTTCAATAATCTTGCCGATGAGACCTGTTTATTTTCCGGCTTAGACAAGGTATTGAAACGCTGCGAGCAAGATAATATTCCCTGGGGCATTGTCACCAACAAGCCTTGGAAATACAGCTCAGCTGTTCTTGAGCAGCTTGATTTAATTGATCGTGCTGCCACAGTAATATGCCCAGATCATGTACTACAGCCCAAACCGCATCCGGAGGCGATGCTGCTGGCAGCAGCACAAATTTCCGTAGCACCGCAGGACTGCGTGTATGTAGGCGATCATCGTCGAGACATCGATGCCGGCAGAGCTGCTGGCATGGGCACTATAGCAGCCGGCTGGGGTTACATAGAGCATAGCGAAGACCCAAGCGACTGGCATGCAGACCATGTTGTCAGCGAATCGGGTCAATTACACTCACTACTGTTTAATCCATAAACTCCAGGAATCCAACGTGTACTCTGCTAACGATATCATTAATTATCAACCGTCGAAAAATCATCTGAATGAAAGAGTTATCCTGATCACTGGTGCAGGTGATGGCATTGGAAAAATCGTTGCAATTGCCTGTGCTAAGGCTGGCGCCACCGTCATTTTGGCAGGCCGTACGGAAGCAAAACTGGAAGCAGTTTATAAACTCATTGTCGCGGCAGAGTATGCTGAACCGCGTATCTTTGCCATAGATTTGGAAGGTGCTACCAACGATGACTACATCACGCTAGCTGCCACCATCGACGAACAGTTTGGTCGTCTTGATGGCTTGCTACACAATGCCGGAATTCTCGGCCAGCGCACGCCACTCAGCAACTACTCGAGTGAGTTGTGGAATAAAGTTATGCAGGTAAATTTGACTGCACAGTTTCAAATGACGCAATGCCTGATGGCGGTCTTAGAGAAGTCAGCTGATGCCTCGGTCATTTTTACTACCTCTGGTGTTGGTAAAGTGGGTAGAGCATTCTGGGGTGCCTACGCTGTCTCCAAGTTTGCCATAGAGGGAATGGTACAAACTTGGGCGTCGGAAGTTGAGGATATAGGCTCAGTTCGAATAAACGCTATTAACCCTGGTGCGACCAGGACTAACATGCGCGCTCAGGCTTTTCCTGCAGAAAACCCCTACGACTTGGCCGCTGTAGAAGACATCATACCGGCCTATCTATACTTGCTAGGGCCAGACAGTCAGGATATTAACGGGCAATCGATTGAGGCTCAGATTCGGACGCCATAAAGAAAGCCTCTAGCGCTCGGTATTGCCGCGAGCGCGAAGCTTCTTTTCCTTGCGCTCACGAATATCTCGCAACACATTTTTTTCGCTAAACTTTGGTGGCTTCATTGATACCGCGCGGAACAACGAGACAACCTGTTTTGGATCTAACTCAATAAAGTCTGAGCGCCTGACTATGGAGGGCAACTCAATGGGTCCATAGCTAATACGCTTTAAACGATTCACTTCTACACCCTGAGATTCCCATAGGCGCCGTACTTCACGCGTCCTGCCCTCACCTAAAATCACCCTAAACCACCGGTTACTTGCATTGCGCTCATCATTACTGCGTACATGCTGAGCTTTGACCGTCTGAAATTTTGCCACGCCGTCTTCAAGAATAACGCCTTCTGAGAGCCTCGTTATCATGGCCTCAGTAACTTCGCCATGGATCCGCACCATATATTCCCGCTTTACCTCATAGGAGGGGTGCATTAGACGATTTGCCAATTCACCATGATTTGTAAAGAGCAGTAATCCACTAGTATTAATATCCAATCTGCCAATCGCAATCCAGCGTCCACGACTGACCCGCGGCAAGTTATCAAACACTGTTGGTCGACCATCTGGGTCCACCGTTGTGCAAACTTCGCCCTCGGGCTTGCTGTACATCAAAACTCGCGGGCTATCATCGACAACCAGCTTGACGGCTCGGCCGTCGACCAAAATTCGATCCTCTGGGACCGCTCTATCACCCAGCTTAGAGGTTGCGCCATTAACAGATACTCGTCCGGCAGATATCCACTTTTCTAACTCTCGGCGCGAACCAAGTCCCGCAGTGGCTAAAAGTTTTTGTAATTTTTCACTCATCAGATGCCACGCTGTTGTCGGCAGAATTGTTGGTCTGCTCGGTATCTATTGGCTGGTTTGAGGTGCCTTCTTCGGATCCATCCTGCTGTTGATTCAGTTCAAAATCCGCATTATCATCGACAGTCAAATCATCGTTTGCTGCGCTTGGCATCTCCGCTGGAACTGCCGCCAATGCCAGTTCTAAGTCAGGATCCAACTCAGAAAAGTCTTTGATATCACCTAGCGTTGGCAGATATTCCAAACTCTTAATATTAAAATAATCTAGGAATTGTTTAGTGGTAGCATAGAGGGCCGGTCGACCTGGCACATCACGATGTCCAACAATGCGAACCCAATCGCGTTCTTGCAATGACTTAATAATATCTGAACTCACGGCCACACCTCTTACTGCCTCAATATCTCCACGAGTGAGAGGCTGGCGATAGGCGATCAACGCCAAGGTTTCAAGCATCGCTCGAGAATAGCGCTTGGGTTTTTCCTCCCACAGGCGATTTACCCAATCAGACAACTGCTGTCTAACTTGAAAACGATAACCGCTGGCTACTTGCACAAGCTCAAAGCCGCGCTCTTGGCAGTCTGCCTGAATTTCCTCAAGAGCCGCTCTTATTTGATCTCGCGGAGGACACTCCGACTCTTCAAACAACGTCTCTAATCGCGCTATATCAACAGGTTTGCCGGCAGCCATAATGGCGCCTTCAATAATTTTTCTTAACATTTCTGAATTCATGATGACCTTGCTTTTACGTGGATAGGCCCAAAAGATTCGTTTTGCACGATCTCAACCAATGACTCTTTAATCAGTTCCATGATTGCTAAAAACGTCACCACAACACCTAAACGACCTTCGCTCTCTTTAAATAGACTAACAAAAGGAACAAACTGCTTGTCACGAATTACCTCAAGAACATGAGACATCCTCTCTCGAGTGGATAACTTTTCTCGCTGAATATGATGGGACTCAAACATTTCAGCACGGCGCAGCACTTCAGCTAGAGCGCTCATCACCTCACGCATATCTACCTCAGGAAACTGTCGCTCCTGAGCTCGATCTGGGGACTCAGCTGTAGCCTGGTGTATGTCACGACCAAGACGCGGTATCTCGTCAATATCCTCTGCTGCCGCCTTAAATCGCTCATACTCCTGCAGCCGGCGAATCAGCTCTGCTCGAGGATCACCTTCGTCCTCCTCATCGTTAACTTGCCTGGGAAGCAGAATACGAGACTTTATTTCCGCCAGCATGGCCGCCATAACCAGGTACTCTGCGGCCAATTCCAAGTGCATGGTGGACATCAAGTCAATATAACTCATGTATTGGCGAGTAATCTCAGCAACATTAATGTCTAAAATATCAAGATTTTGTCGTCGGATAAGGTACAGCAGCAAATCCAGAGGACCTTCAAAGGCCTCAAGAATAACCTCCAGCGCATCGGGCGGAATATACAAGTCTTTCGGGAGAGTGGTTAGTTCTTTACCCTGCACTACAGCAAAAGGCATCTCCTCTTGTTGTGGACGCAGAGGCGCCACTGCCGTGACGCTAGCAGACGATAAAGTATCGCTTTTTACGGGTACTTCGCTAGCCACTATCTGCCCCACCTTTACATTAAAAAACATTATAACCAGATTAGCTTCCAGACACAGTAGCATTGTTAAAAACTAGAGAAATCGCCTGTTCCTTGACGCGTGATCTGAGGGTTTATATCAGTCATATCAATCACCGTGGTCGGCTCATGGCCGCAGTAGCCGCCATCAACAATGGCATCTACATGCCGCTCCATTGTTTGCCGGATATCATAAGGATCTGTCAGAGGATATTCATCATTGGGCATAATCAGCGTTACGCTCATCATAGGCTCACCAAGCTCATCCAGCAGAGCCTTCACTATCGGACTATTGGGCACCCGAATACCAATAGTCTTTCGCTTTGGGTGCATCAATCGTTTGGGGACCTCCGAGGTCGCTGTCAAAATAAAGGTGAATGCACCGGGAGTGCTGGCTTTTAAAATTCGAAAAGCGCTGTTATCGACCTTTGCGTAATTGGCGAGCTCAGAGAGATCTCGGCAAACCAAAGTAAAATTGTGTTGCTTATCAAGCTGACGAATAGCTCTAATTCTTTCCAGCGCCTGTTTATCGCCAATGTGACAACCAATGGCATATACCGAGTCAGTGGGGTAGACAATAAGTCCTCCACGGCGAACGATATCTGCGACCTGAGCGATTGATCGTGCCTGCGGATTTTCTGGATGTATAGAAAAGTACTGACTACTCAAATCTGGATTCCCCTCAACGTTTAACTTATCGCTATTGTCTCACAAGCATTGATGTAATTGTTTCAAATAAGCAATCGAGCTTGAACTCTAGAAAAGCTAGGTTAAAGTCGACAAGCGCGACAAGATGGATACAATGGACGTCCAGCACGTTAACGGTTTATTCATGAGTAAGTTGCACAGTTCAATAGCAGATAAGCAGGATGATGTGGTTATGACAAAACAGCCCAGCTTGCTGTGGAATTTAGTATTTAATCTCATTCTTCCCACGCTCATATTGACTAAGCTAAGCGGTGACGAGTACTTGGGTATTAAGCCCGCTATAGTGATCGCACTCGCTTTTCCGATTATCTATGGGTTGAGAGAATTTATTAATCTGCGCAAGGTTAATTTCTTTTCAGCACTGGGCGTCGTTAGCGTGTCGTTGACCGGCGGTATCAGTCTGCTAGAGCTTGACGCTGTTTACATTGCTATCAAGGAGGCTGCCATACCTGGAATGCTTGGTGTTGCGGTGTTGCTATCTTTAAAAACATCACAACCACTGATTCATACATTTTTACTGAATGAATCAGTGATGAACACGGCCGCAATTTCTCAAGCATTAAAGGACAATGGCGCCCAAGCCTCGTTTGACAAACTTTTGATCAATGCCTCTTGGGTACTCTCCAGTTCGTTTTTTCTGTCATCCGCCATAAACTATATTTTGGCTGTGGTTATTCTTACCGCAGATCCTGGTACGGAGTTATTTAATCAACAGTTGGGTAGAATGACCGCCTTAAGTTTTCCTGTCATCGCTCTGCCCATGACGGTGTTTTTAACTGCCAATTTGTTTTATGTCTTCCGTGGGATTACTCGCCTAACCGGCATGCCCTTCGAAGATATCCTTAAAGTCGATACCGAGAAAAAATAATTATGTGGTATTCAATCGTTAGTGAAGATGTCGAAAATAGTCTAGCTCTGCGGAGCCAAGCACGACCGCAGCATCTGGCCAGGCTAGCTATTCTCAAAGAGCAAGGTAAACTACTAGTTGCAGGCCCGCATCCAGCGATTGATAACGTAGAGCCTGGTGAAGCGGGATTTACTGGCAGCCTAATCATTGCCGAATTCGACAGTCTTGACGATGCACAGTATTGGGCTGATTCAGACCCCTATGTGGAAGCAGGGATATATCAATCGGTCATCGTAAAGCCATTTAAGAAGGTACTGCCTTAACATCACGGATTTTTTTACTTAATCATAGTATGATTCTCAGAATGCACCTATCGGTCAGAAATCTTATGAAATTTCCAGCTTTTACTACACTCTTACTGTCATTGACAGCATCAAATATGACTCTGGCTCAAGAGCCAACCAATACCGCTGCAGAAACCGACATCACTCAAGAATTAACGATTCTAGATAATCAGGAAATTGGTCCTGCAGAGCCTGAAATCGAGACCCAGCAAATCCCTTTTGAGCCACAAGTTCGCTATGTCTCTGACGAATTCTTTGTGCCACTTCGGGAAACACCTTGCCCGCGATGTAAAATAGTCCATTGGGGCATCAAATCTGGCGTTAGGGTTGACCTGCTAGATTTACGTGATGGTTGGGGATTAGTGTCAACTGCCAAAGGCTACAAGGGCTGGATGGAAGAGCAATTCATTTCCGAGTCTCCATCAGGCAGGCAACAGCTAGTAGGAAGCGAGGCTAAATTAGATGTCTCGCGCGCCCGGGTTAAGCAACTCGAAGAGACTATACAAAAATTTCAGAGTGACCTTGAAATCCTCCAACAAGCTAATGAGCAACTGGACGTTGATAATAAAAGATTGGCCAGAGGATTTTCAGAGATGGAGGGAATATCTGCTGATCCAGCGGCCTTGAACCAACAGAACCAAACCCTTGTCAAACAAAACCATTTACTGCAAAGCGACAATGATGTTCTTAAAGCAGAGGTAGAAATTTTAGAAAATGACCGTAGCAACCAATTCTTTTTATACGGCGCTCTGACGGTCTTTTTAGCTGCTTTGCTGGTAGCTTTTATTCCTAAGTTAAGGGGCAAAAAGAGGCTTTCAGAGTGGGGTTAACCATGACTTTAAAACGTATGAGATTCATACTATTTGAGTGCCTAAGAGCTTTGAAAATGTCACCTAGCATCGTTCTCTTATGGCTTGTGATGGTGCCACTAAAACTGTTCGCCGCAGGCGAGGTCGAAGTAGGCAATCCTCAGGTAAAGCTAGAAACAGAGAAAGGCGCTATTGTTATTGAACTGTTTCCGGCAAAAGCCCCGATTTCCGTGAATAATTTCATCAAACATGTCAATGATTTCCACTATGACGGATTAATCTTCCACCGCGTCATTAAAGGATTCATGATCCAGACGGGGGGCTTTACATTTGACTTCACTGCGCGCGAGTCTGAGCGCTCGCGGATAGTCAATGAGGCATCTAATGGACTTAAAAATCTGCGTGGTACTATCGCGATGGCTCGCACAAGCGCGCCTGACTCTGCCCAAGCACAATTTTTTATCAATCACCGCAGCAACAGCTTTTTAGACAGTAAAGGCGATAAAATCGGCTATGCCGTCTTTGGTAAGGTAGTCAGAGGCATGGACACTGTCGACGCGATTGCAGTGGTGCCAACCAGCGGATTTAGTATGTATCAAGATGTCCCCATAGAGCCAATTCGACTTCTTAGTGCAAGACTGCTGAATCCTGAGGTTTGGGTTGAACCAAAAGACCCTGAACCGGCAGCGGCGACGTTTGAACGTCCTATACCCATAAGGTAACCATACGATTTTATGACCGCACTTAGCATTAACCTCAATAAAGTAAGCTTATTGAGGAACTCAAGAGAGGGAAACTATCCCAGTGTTCTGCACCATGCTCAACTTTGTATCGATAATGGTGCTGACGGTATCACCGTGCATCCGCGGCCTGACCAGCGACATATTCGCCCGAGCGATGTTCGAGAACTCGCAGTCCTGGTTCAGCCTGTAGCCAATTTGGAATTTAATGTTGAGGGAAACCCCTTTGCTCCAGCAGTAGGCGATTATCCCGGTTTTTTATCGTTAGTTGAACAAACGAAGCCCGATCAATGCACTCTGGTACCTGATAATGACAGCCAGCTAACCTCGGATCATGGCTTCAATTTAAGGCACTCTGGCGAGGCACTGGAACCCATCATTAAGCGCCTTCAAGATCAGGGAATGAGGGTAAGCCTCTTTATGGATCCAGACCCAGATCAAATTGAGCTCGCCGCACAGATCGGTACCGATCGCATTGAACTCTATACCGGACCCTATGCTGAAGCCTGGGGCAGTGATCGCGCAGAATCATTTTTCCAACAACACAAAAAAGCGGCCGAACTTGCCACATCGCTGGGTATGGGAGTCAATGCCGGTCATGATCTAAATCTGCGCAACTTAGCTAAATTTGCTTCAATTCCAGGACTTCTTGAGGTATCTATTGGTCACGCTTTTATCGTAGACTCACTCACTATGGGTATGGCCAGCACCGTGCAGGCCTACAAGAAGATACTTAACCAACTTTAGTTATCACTATGTCTGAGCATACGCCAGCTAGCAGCATCACAGACCATGGGCTTTATAAATCACTGTCTCTAAGCTGTCTTGGTGCTGGGCATGCCGGTTCTACCCTGTGTAAACTGCTGTCCGCACATGTGCAGATCAATCAAGTAATCAACCGCACACATAGGTCGGCCCATGAAGCTGCGAATTTCATTGGTGACGGTGAGGCTATTGGCATCGACAACCAGTCTTATACTGATCTAAAGTCTGCAGACATCTGGATGTTAACTTGCCCAGATGATCAACTTCAGGCTGTCGGTGATTCACTGCTCACTTCAGGCGTATTGCGGTCGGGTAATATTGTCTTTCATTGCAGCGGTGCAATCTCATCCGATATTTTCAGCCGGGCTGGAGCTGTCAATGTCAGTGTTGCATCACTGCATCCAGTGCACAGCTTTGCTGATCCCAAATTATCGCTGCAACACTTTGCTGGAACCTCTTGTGCGATAGAGGGCGATACTTCAGCCATCGAAGTGTTATCGGGGTTATTCGAAGCCATTGGCGCAGATCTATTCCCGATTGATCGCGATAAAAAAGCCCTCTATCACGCATCAACCGTCATGGCTTGTAATAATTTAGTTAGCTTATTGGAACTGAGTAAATTAATGCTCAGTCAGTCCGGTGTGGATATAGAAAAATACCACAATCCGCTACAGGCTCTCATTCATCAAACCTTGACCAACTATTTTGATACCGATGCTCAACGTGCTTTAACAGGTCCTATCTCACGGGGAGATATCAACACCATTGAAACTCATCTAGCGGCTTTAGAGAGGGCGCCAGATGCGTGGCGGCAAGTATATTCTGGGCTGGGTAGCATAGCGTTGGACATATCAGCAACTCAGGGTAAGGCTTCGACTGAAGACCTAGAGATAATGGCGGACTTACTTAAGGCTTCTACCGAAATCGTACCAGATGTAAAAGGCTAACATGAATCCTCCCCAGTCTAGTGATCAGCGCTCCGATAGTCCTGAGTACTTAAAAAGAAAAGTTTTTTTTGACCAGCTCATCACCGTCTACGGTCGCAAGCCAGTTTTAGAGATGCTCGATGACAAAAATTTGGATATTTACCGTCTGCATCTTGCCGATAGTAACCGCGGTGGTGGTATTATTGATCAGATCAAGCATTTAGCCGCGCAACGTAACATCGAAGTGCTCTATCATAACCGCTCTCAACTGGCGCGTATTTCGCGCAATAGCAAGCAGGACCAAGGCGTCGCCTGTGACATACATTGCCCCGGCTATCAGCTCTATGAACAGGCGATGAGTGCGCTGACCGAGGGAGATCCTAAAGTACTAATAGCCATAGATGGGGTAACTAATCCGCAGAATTTGGGCATGATTATTCGCAGTGTTACTGCCAGCCCTTGCCATGGTTTACTCCTACCCATCAAAGGCGTCGCTGAAATCTCATCACTAGTCATCAAAGCCAGTGCAGGTACGGTTTTCAAAGGCACAATATTGCGCTGTGATAACTTGCTCACTGCACTGGAAAAGCTGCAGCGAAAAGGCTTTAAGCTATGCATGTTGTCCTCTCATGACGCGGTACCCTTGTCGGATATTCCCCGAGATCAATCAGTCATCTATATTTTGGGTAACGAGTCAGACGGCGTCAGTGAGAGTATCGCATCACTCTGCGATTATCGTGTCGGCATCGCAATGAACAACGGCGTTGAATCACTAAACGTCGCAGTAACCGCGGCATTAGTCGCGTTTAGTGCTATCTAGTCATTTGGTTCTTCAGTCGTTAGAGACCATAGAGGTGAACCTGCGGCCGCTATTACAGAGACTGCCAGCGTGAGACTGGCAATAGTAATAAAAGTTGTACTCAAGCCTATTGTCTGAATAGCCATACCACTTACCCAGGCACCCAGAGGTGCGCCACCAAACAAACTCAACTGATAAACTGAAGCAGCTCTGGACCGCAGTGCATGTGGGACTTGATTATGAAGAATGGTACGGCCTAAGGTCATCGATAATCCTGAGAAAAATCCCCATACGAATACTACTGGGAATAGCAACCAAAGGTTAGGTAAAAATGCAACGATGCCCACTAGACTGCCGCGCCATAGAAAGCTAATGATCATCAAACGGCCCGGGCGTTTAAACATCTTCGCTCTCTTCATTACTCCAAGATTGGCGCTGACGATACCCAGTGTGAATATGATCTGTAGCCCAGCATAGAGCTGAGCACCGCCACCATAACCCTGCTTGGCTATGAGTGGCATACCAACTAAATAGACCCCAAATGCAAGAAACCCAGTCGCAAATACAAGAAATATGAGATGCAGCAGCGCACGATTTGCCGCAAACAAATTAAAGCCTTTGCGGAGCTCAGCTAATGGACTCCTTTGTTCGGTGATAGGTTGTTTAGAAATATCATTAGGGGATTTCATCCGTGGATGAGACTGTCGTATACACCAGGCACTGAATATGAACATACACACTTGGAGTGTCAGGAGTGGTAGCACACCCCACTCCTCGATCTGACCAGCAAAGAAAAATCCAATACCCTGAGCAACAAACTGCACTGCGACGACCTTTGCAACCGCCTGATGCATAAGGCTCTGATCAGCATAACCCAGTAAACTTTCTCGTGCCGGTTGTACAAACGCAGAAATTGCACCGAAACTGACTGCAAACAGCAGCATAAGCGGAAATGACAGCTGATCTGTGGCAACCGCTATAAACAGTAGTCCCACTGGCAAAACATAGAGCGCATAAAGCACTGACAACCAACTGCCGCGATGCCGACCGTCAGAGACTACGCCCCCCGGTAAAATGAAGAGTAAGTTGGGCAGTAACAACGCCATTTGCGCCAATCCCAACCGACTTGGAGATTGCTCCAAAACACCAATTATTAGCCATGGGAACAAGATCGTATGCACACCCATCGCAAAATTGCTCGAGCCAATGGTTGCCAAATAATGGCGAAAAGAGAACGTTTGAGAATTCACTTATTTGCGACGTTTTCGCAAGATCACCAACAGCCATCCAACAGCGGCACTGATGACAACAATGAGTCCTAGACCAATCAACATAGATAACAAATTGTTGATCAGCGACGACAACGGCACATTGTAGACTTCAACCGCCATTAACAAAAAGGCAAAGCAAGCAAGCATGGAAGCAATCCACGTTGATCGACGCTTTACGAAACTTTTCGAAGAGGGTTTATTCAATCTAGTCAATGTCCTGTATGGGTGTTTAGCATTGCTCTATCATTGCGCAGACAAAAAATCCATGAACTGGGCTTCATCCATCACCGAAATGCCTAAATTTTTAGCCTTGGCGAGTTTTGATCCTGCACCCGGCCCAGCAACAACCTGATTGGTTTTTGCCGATACACTTGAAGCGACCTTGGCACCCAGGGCCTGCAACGCATCTTTTGCTTCAGCTCGGCTCATAATCTGCATACCACCCGTTAACACCCAAGTCTGACCTTTTAAAGGTTGTGAATCCTGACTTGAGAGATCAATATCAGCCCATTGAACACCGGCATTTCGTAACGCCTCGATGATAGAGAGATTGTCAGGATTGCGAAAGAAATTAACAATATGTCGCGCAACAACCGGCCCAATGTCATCTATCTCTAACAATTCCTCCACCGACGCTTGAGCTATTAGCTCTATGGCTCCAAAATTATTAGCTAATGTTTGTGCTGTTGCCTCGCCCACTTCACGTATACCTAGCGCATACAAAAATTTAGCCAAGGTAGTCTGCTTACTAACCGAAATTGCGGCTACTAAATTAGCGGCTGACTTTTCTGCCATGCGCTCCAATCCGACTAGCCCCTGCTCATCAAGCTCATAGAGATCTGCTACTGAAAAAATAATCGTCTCATCGACCATAAGTTCAACGAGTTTATCGCCCAAGCCGTCGATATCCATGGCTTTGCGTGAGGCAAAATGTTTAATCGCCTCTTTTATTTGAGCCCCACAAAACAACCCTCCAGAGCATCTTGCCACGGCCTCACCCTCATTACGCTGCACAGAGGAATGACACACTGGGCAACGTTCTGGGAAAAGGATAGGCTCAGCATTGGGCGGTCTTTTTTCTAAAACGACTTTGGCAATCTGAGGGATCACATCACCCGCTCTACGGATAATAACAGCATCGCCAACCCGCACATCCAAACGCTCAATTTCATCGCGATTGTGTAGGGTCGCATTACTGACTGTGACACCACCAACAAAAACGGGCTGCAAGCGCGCTACCGGAGTAATTGCACCGGTTCGACCAACCTGAAATTCCACGCCTAGCAATTGGGTCATCTCTTCTTGCGCTGGAAATTTTCGAGCGATAGCCCAGCGTGGTGCTTTAGCAACAAATCCTAATCGCTCCTGAAGCGCTAACTGATTCACTTTATAAACGATACCATCAATATCGTAAGGGAGCTTATTTCGACGCTGCGCCAGCCGGTTATAATAGTCTGCACAGGCCTCTATACCGGTAACAGTTTCCATATGCTCATTCAACTTAAATCCCCAGCCAACAAGCGCTTCAAGCATACCCTGGTGAGTAGATGGGGTAATCTTAGACTGGTATTGACCAACACTGTAGGCGCACATTTCCAATGGCCGGCTTGCCGTTACCTTCGAGTCCAATTGCCGCAAACTTCCAGCCGCCGCATTGCGAGGATTCACAAAGGTCTTCTCTCCTGCGGCACGCGCGGCCTCATTAAGGGCTTCAAATCCCGCCTTGGGGAGATATATTTCGCCTCGAACCTCAAGTATTTCTGGAATATTATCGCCCTGAAGTTTCAGTGGAACGCTCTTAATGGTGCGCACATTGGCCGTTATATCTTCTCCAACGCTTCCATCACCGCGAGTTGCGCCATAAACTAACACGCCATCTCGATACAACACGCTTACTGCTGCCCCATCCAACTTGGGCTCGCAAACATAGTCTATTTGACTTGTCTGATTGAGCCTATCTTTTACCTTACGTTCAAAATCTTGAAGTTCGGAATCACTGAACGCATTGTCCAATGACAACATCGGCAGTGCGTGTTTGATTTGTGAAAATGACTGCAATGCGATCCCACCAACTCGCTGAGTGGGAGAATCCTCAGCAACCACATCTGCATAAACTCGCTCTATCTCATGCAATACGCGCATTTGCCGATCGTACTCACTGTCTGGCACAGAAGGATCGTCGAGAACATAATAGCGATGATTATGCTGATTTAACTCAGCAACAAGCTGCTTGTATTCCGCAAGGGTACTCTCGGGGATCGATGTCATGAAGCTAAGCTCCCTGACTATTGGTAATCATTTGACTGCTGCAGAGCAGCCTTTTTTGCTCTCTGGCGGTAATGATCTATGGTTTGAGCGGTCATTGAACTGCGAGATTCATCCATCACATTTAAGGGCAATTTTTCAGCCATCGTATTAACCGCTTCAATCATTATCTCAAATGCACCGCTAGGATCATCGATGTCGTCTAACGCCATAAATAGAGTAACGCCTGGCGTGGTTATCTTAGCCATAGTATTTAAGTCAAAGGTACCTGGATTAAGCAGATTAGCCATACTGAATAACACTGCCCCGGATCCATCATCTTTGAGATGACGATGGAAAATTTTCATCGCACCGTAACGCAATCCGACCTCGACTGACGCCTCTAAAAGGTCTCCACCATTAAGCATTTCGCCTTTGTTAGCCATTAAGTGCATCACTAAGACATCTTGAGGACTCTCAGTGCTTGGTGGTTTTACCGGTTCGGGTTCAGGCACCGCGACGGGAGCCTCTAGGTCATCGAGTTCATCATCGCGACTGGCAAATATTGAATGATCTAAATCGAAGCCCTGCTGTTCTGGCTGTTTTGAAAAACTGAACTCACCGTTGTCTGCACTCGCTTCACTCGCGGTGCCTAAATCATCAGCAGATCTTGCGCCAACCACCCTGGAACCGCCAGACGGAAACTGACTATGGTCCAGTACATCATCATCATCAAATTCATTACTGTCAGCAAACTGTTTCATTTTACGTGAAGACATTTGTAAGTTTTCATAGCGATTGCGCTTTATTCGGCGTGCCCCATCAAGGACTACCGCTACCAACGCTAAAACAGCCACCAAAATGAGTATTTCTCTAGGACCAAAAAAATCCATATCAGACCCTTAGACAACGAATAATTTGCCGACCGTTAATATAGCCTGTCATAACCTATAACCACCCTTAAAAAAACAAATCCTTAACCACCGGCGAGTTCAGCAGCTTGATCAACATCCACACTGACCAACCTTGAAACCCCCGCTTCATGCATGGTCACACCCATCAGTTGATTGGCCGCTTCCATCGAAATTTTATTATGCGTAATAAAGATAAATTGTACCTGATCAGACATCTCTTTAACCATAGCAGCATATCGCGCCACATTGGCGTCATCTAAGGGGGCATCCACCTCATCGAGCATACAAAATGGGGCTGGATTTAATTTAAAAATGGCAAACACCATGGCAATGGCTGTGAGCGCCTTTTCACCACCTGAGAGCAAATGAATGGACGCATTTTTCTTGCCTGGAGGTCGGGCCATTAGGGTAACACCGGTGTTGAGTAAATCATCCCCGGTCATTTCTAAGTAGGCGTGCCCACCCCCAAATAATTTTGGGAACAGCGCTTGGATATGAGTATTTACCAAGTCGAAGGTTTCTTTGAATCGGGTCCGTGTGGTGCGATCAATTTTATGAATGGCCGTTTGAAGTGTCTGTAATGCCTCTTCAAGTTCCTGGTTTTGCTTGTCTAGATAATCCTTGCGTTCAGATTCAATTTTGTACTCATCAATAGCCGCTAAGTTGATGGGCCCAAGACGTTGTATACGATTGGCGATCAATTGCAATTGCTCTTCCCAATCAACCAGTTCAGCGTCCTCCGATAGCGCCTCTAACAGATCAGCTAAGACCCCATCTTTGTCTTTAATCTGCTGTTCAACTGTACGACTGAGAGTACTTATTTCCTGGGCTGACAAACGTTGCGCCTCTAACTCGCCTTGCAAATTCTGCAATTCCAATTCGAGTTCACCACGCCGTTTTTCCTGCTCGCGAGCCTCGTACTCCGTCGCCTCGACCTGCTTGCGAGACTCACCCAGCTCATCCTCAACTTTTAGACGTGCTTCTAATTGCTGCTCTAATTGCTGCTTGTGATCGTCGGTGGGGTCTTCTTTGATTTCAAATGCGACTCGCAGCTCAGTACGACGTTCTTCAAGTCTCTTAAACTGTGACTCCAGACGCACAATCGCATCCTTAATCGACGCAAGCTGCGTGCTCAGAGAGCCCTCACGGAGCGCTAATTGCTGGCGAGTATCACTGTGTTGGCGAGCAGTTTCACGCGCCTTATCAAGGGTCGTTCTCAGTAAATCACGCTGGCTTACAAGGCCTGCTCTAAGCTCAGTGTCGACCTCCATTTTTTCAATGGACTCTTGCAAGACAACACGTGCTGAAGAGAGATTTTCACTTTCAATGTGAGATTGCTTAAGGACGTCTGCCAATTCGCTGTCTGCCCGCGCCTTACGCGCTTTAAACTGCTCAATTTGTACCTCAAATCCACGTAGCTTAGAACGTAATTCTGCATAATTACTCTGTTGTTCCTCAATACTTAGAGAAATCTTCTGGCGAGTCGCCTCAAGCTCCCTCAACGTAAGTCCATTTTTTTCACGCTGCTTTTCCAGATCGCCAATAGCCGCTGAGAGTTCGTCGAGCTGTTTATCAATAGCGTCTAATTCTTGTTTTCGTTGCAGAACGCCGGCCGTCGCATCTTTATCTCGAGCTACACGCGCCCAGTTTGCACCTAGCCAGATACCATCGGCGGTCACCACCGACTCATGCAGAGCCAATTTAGCCTGCAAAGCAAGCGCCTCAGCCAAGGATTCAGCAACAAACACATTTGCAAGCAGTGTCTTGGCCGAATCACCCTCAACAAACTCACTCAGTAATTGCGCTTTTGCTGAGTCCGAATGATGTTCTGCCGTGCTGGGACTCACAAATAATAATTCACCCTTAGTGAAGCTCTGCATAAGATCGATGGAACTGACCATATCATCCACTGTAACCGCTTGTAAGTAGCTCCCCAACACAGTCTCTACCGCAAGTTCCCAACCGGCTACAGCCCTCATTTGGTCAGCCAGTCTGGGTTGTTTATCGAGCCCCGCTGCCGCCAGCCATTGCTGTTCAGCATCATCACCCATAGCGGCTTGCTGAAGTGCTTGAAGTGATGCCTGACGCCCCTTCAATGTCTGTTGGGTACCACGAAGGTCATCGCAGTCCGTGTTGGTTTGTAACTCTTGAGTACGCAGTGTTTCAATCGCCACGCGATTCTCTTGGCGCGCATTATCAGTGCGGGTGCGCGCTTGCTCAGTCGCGTCCAGACGCTCTTTGATAGATGCCAACTCCTGCTCAGCTGGACTGGCCTGAAAGCTAGTCGCTTCGGCCTCTAAATTCT
>TARA_B110000444_G_C18852044_1_pt1 | contig 26602 bp, 24 predicted proteins | sample TARA_B110000444 | Tara Oceans TARA_B110000444 (sample SAMEA4398370) | marine metagenome | biome: Polar Biome; feature: [SRF] surface water layer (ENVO:00010504); material: water (ENVO:00002006), including particulate matter (ENVO:01000060) such as... | depth 5 m | reverse complement strand
GCAATAAAAAGGGTCAAGTTGCATCTTTGCATTCAACCGCAACACAGTGGCAGCATAGATTTAGATTAGAAATTATTTTAGAAGAAGCATTAATTGAATTGTCTGGTATTTTATCAGGTTCAAAGAGTTATGGGTCGGAAACATTAAAAATCACAGAACGTACGCATGGTGATGGATCAGGCTCCCAAGAACATAAAGAGTTTACCTTTTTACAAGATAACTCATGGAAAGAAGAAGTTGATGAATTTTCGAGTTGTATTTTTAATGATAAGCTCGTTTTAAATGGAACGGTAGATGAAGCTTTAAAAACGATGGAAATGATATCTAAAATTTACAAAGCGGATAAAACGTGGTTGAGTAACTTAAAATAATTGGAAGAAATAAAAACAATGAATAACTTAGATAAAAATTATACAGATACGAGCTCAATGGGAGAATTTGCCAAAGAATATTTTTCCTATTTAATGAAGGTTTTAGCATCTATAGATGAAAAAGAAATAAATAAGCTAGGTGAACTATTTGAACAAGCTAGAGAAAATAGTAATACTATTTTTGTCGCCGGCAATGGAGGTTCGGCTGCAACCGCAATGACAATGGCTAATGATATAGGGTTTGACATAATTAAAAAGACTAAAACTAAAAAACCGTTTAAAGTCCTTTCTTTAGTGGATAATAATTCTGTAATAACAGCAATTTCTAATGATGTTGGTTATGAGAATATTTTTATTAGCCAGCTCAAGATTCATTATAAAAAAGGAGATATTTTAATTGTTATATCTGCTAGTGGTAATTCGCCGAATATTATAAAAGCAGCTAATTGGGTCAAATCAAAAGGGGGAGCAATTATTGGGTTTCTAGGTTTTTCGGGCGGTGAGTTAATAAAGTTGTGTGATGTCAAAATTCATGCTAAGTCAAACCCTGGAGAATATGGACCGGTAGAAGATGCACATTTAATTATGAATCATGTTTTAGCTCATTGGTTTCAAAATAAATTTAGATAGAGATTGAAGTGAGTTTTAAAAGTAAAATAGTAGTTATAACCGGCGGGACAGGTGGTATTGGATCTGCTTTAGTCGAAGAATTTCATAAAGAAAGTGCAACTTTGGTTCTAACAGGGACTAACCTTAATTTAGAAGAAGATTATCTTAATAAATCTAATATAATTTATAAAAGCCTTGACTTTAGATCTGAAAAATCTATTTCTAATTTCATTGAATTTTTGAGTGGTTTAGAGAGAATTGATGTACTAATTAATAATGCTGGAGTAAATAAAATAGATTCAATAACTGATATTTCAGAGGATGATTGGGATTGGATTAATATGATTAATTTGAAAGGGCCATTCTTATTAACTAAATTCATTTCCAAAAAAATGAAAAATCAAAATTTTGGTAAAATTATTAATATCTCTTCAATTTTTGGAGTTATCAGTAAAGAAAAACGTGCAACTTACTCTTCAACCAAATGGGGCTTGATTGGCCTTACAAAAGCGGTTGCAGTTGAGCTTGCACCCTATAACATACAAGTTAATGCGGTATCTCCAGGTTTTGTTGATACAAAACTAACACGCCGCATATTAGGTGTAAAAGAAATGGAGAATCTAAGTAAAAAAATCCCAATTAAAAGGTTAGCGAAAGTAGCTGAGATAGCAAAAGTTGTATCTTTTCTTGCCAGTAGTAATAATACATATATCACGGGACAAAATATTATTGTAGATGGAGGATATACAAGTGTTTGACTTTAAGGTTAGCTCTTCTCTAGATGATTATGAAGTGAAATTTATTAACAATTCTTTCGATATTATAACAAGCAGTTTAAGTGCTGGTGATGTGATAATTATTGATAATTCAATTATTTTACATTATCCTGAAATTAAAAAAGTGATAAATCAATACAAAATAATTACCTTAGAGGCAAACGAAAAGAATAAAAGTTATGAAGGTATAGTTCCTATCATTAATGAATTGATGAATAATAATTTTAAAAAAAATAATAAATTAGTTGCTATTGGTGGAGGCATAACTCAAGATATTACCGCTTTTATCGCTTCTATTTTATATAGGGGCGTAAAATGGGTTTTTTTTCCAACAACACTTTTATCACAAGGTGATAGTTGTATTGGTAGTAAGACATCAATCAATTTTCGTGAATTTAAAAATCAAGTAGGTGGATTTTATCCACCAGAAAAAATTTTTATAGATTTAAATTTTCTTAAAACACTTCCTCTCAAAGATCTCAAATCTGGTTTAGGTGAAATGTGCCATTATTTTATAATTGCAGGTGAGGTAGAGTTTAAAGAATACAAGCGAGATTATAAAAAAGCTTTAAATGATAAAAAGACTCTTTCTAAAATGATTTGTAATAGTCTGAAAATAAAAAAAAGTTTAATTGAAATAGATGAGTTTGATAGAAATCAAAGACAGATTTTTAATTATGGACATTCTTTCGGACATGCAATTGAATCTTTAATGAATTATACAATACCGCATGGTATCGCGGTTAGCTTTGGTATGGATATAGCAAATTTCATTTCTGTGAAAAAAGGATATTTATCAATAAGCGTTCGAAATGAGATTAGAGGACTATTAGTTCAGATTTGGGATGGTTTTAATATAAAATCAATAAGTATTGAAAAGTTTATTCAAGCCTTAAGTAGAGATAAAAAAAATGTTGGAGAAGAATTAAGATTAATACTTTGCAAAGGATATGGTGAAGTTTTTAAGGACCCTCAAATTAAAGATGAAGCGTTCAAGGGGTGGCTAAAAGAATATTTCGAGACTCAATTAACCTAACTCTTTTTTATTGATCAATAAATAGTATGAAAATTTGGAAAAATACATCTACGATTGATGATTATTGCCTCGGCCTTGAGTTTACTAATTTAAAAGAAGAAGCAGCAATAGCATTGATTGGAAGTAAACCAATTCACCTAGATGAATTCCCAATTTTAAAAGGGATTTTTAAAACAGGAATTGGTCGGGATAATATTCCATTTGAAAAAGCTAAAGAAAAAGGGATTCAAGTCTGTTTTCCATCAACAGAAACTATTGAAATTATATTAGAAGAAACAGCGAGCTTTACCTGTAGCCTTATTTTCAAAATGCTTTACAATAATACAGGATCTATTGAAAAATGGGTAAAAAGTTCTAGAAAAAAATTATCAAATAAAAAACTTCTTGTAATTGGTAATGGTAATATAGGGAGTCGTGTTTTTAATTTTATGAGTCCATTTATGGAAGTTTATTCCTATGATATTTTACATAATACTGATTTAGAATTAAAAAAGTTCATTGAGGCCTGTGATTGCATAACTTTACATATACCTAAAATTGATGATAATATTTCTTTTTTTGATAAAGAAAAATTATCTTGGATGAAAAATAATTCAGTTCTAATTAACACAGCTAGAGGGCCAATTGTTGAAGAAAAAGCTCTTTATAATGAATTAAAAAACAAAAGAATTATTGCTGCATTTGATGTCTTTTGGCAGGAGCCTTATAAAGGGATTCTAAAAGAACTTCATCCTAACCCTTTTTATATGACCCCTCATATAGCTAGTACTTGTGTGGACTTTTTAATAGGTTGCAGAAAAGATTTAGACCGTTTTACCAATGAATTATCATCATAGAGTCATAATCGTAGATGGTGAATACAACCTATCTGAAATAAAAGGAGAAATATATTTATGGTCTGGATATAAATCACAGAATAATTCAAAAAGTCTTTTAAAAATGCTAGATGATTCCTCTGAGAAAATAAGAGAATCTTATTTGAAATCTCATAGGAAGATAATTCAGCAAATTTATTTACAGATAGAAAAAAATACCAATAATTTAGAAATTATAAGAAATCTTTTTTGGTCGAGTTTAACAATTGAAAATAGTCATTTTAAATCGCCAAGATTATTAGATGTATTACGTTTGATTGTCCTTGAAAATGAGATCGAAAAAATCGATTGCAAAGAATTAATATATATTGGTTCAGATAAAATTTTATTAAAATCAATAGAATTAATATGTAAAAAAAAGAAAATTAGTTTTTCCACTAAAAGAATATTTTTATTTAGAAAGAATATCCTAAATATTTTTTTAAACAAAACCCAAAATGTATTAAAGTCTATTTTGTTTTTAATTGTTTACAGTTTGAAAAATTGGAAATTAAGAAAAATTCGTAGTCCAAAATGGTATAGTGATTTAAATTCTATATTTTTATTTTCATATTTAATTCATCTAGATGAAAAGAAAATCCAAAATGGGTCTTTTTACTCTAAGCATTGGGAAGTTCTACCAGAATTTTTAAGAGGTCTAAATAAAAAGATAAATTGGATGCATATATATTCTAAAAATTCAATGATTCCAAATAATGATTCAGCCATTAATTATATAAAAATCTTTAATAGCAATAAAAAGGATGATGATAATCATGCTTTATTTAACTCCTATTTAAACATAGATATAATTTTTAAAACATTTAAAAATTATATCTATGTTTACTTTTCTACTTTTCTACTAACAAGAAAATTAAATAGAACATTCAATAAATCTCCAATTTGGAATTTAATTAAAAATGATTGGTCCAATTCAATTACAGGTACTTACGGAATGCAAAATATAATTTGGATAAATCTTTTTGATAAAGCTATGGGTTCTATTCCTTATCAAAAAACAGGTTTATATCTTTGTGAAAATCAAGGTTGGGAAAGAATTTTTATTAATTTCTGGAAGAAACATAATCATGGTAAGCTTATTGGTTTTGCGCATTCTACAATTAGTTATTGGGATATGAGATATTTTGATAATTTAGAAAGAAAATATAAGAAGCCTAAACCGGATATTATTGCAATAAATGGACCCAATGCTTGGAATACATTAGCATCGATTGGAAATGATATGAAACAATATAAAAAAGTTGAAGCGTTACGATATCTCTATTTAAAGAATCTTAATCAAAATAATAATACTGAAGTATTTCCGCCTCGAATAAAAATATTAATTTTAGGAGATATTATACCAAAAACGACATTTAATATGCTAGCTCTGATCAATGAAAGTAGTAAACTAATTAATAGTTTATATCAATTAACATTTAAGCCGCATCCAGGGAATCAAATAAAATTAGATAAATTTTCAAAAATAAAAATTGACATTACTCTAAAACCATTAGATCAAATACTTTTTAATAATGATATCGTAATCTCATCTGTATTTACTTCGGCTAGTTTAGATGCTTATTGTTCAGGAGTCCAAATAATAAATTATCTAGATCCCTACAGCCTAAATTACAGTATACTTAAAGGTCAGAATGATGTAAGCTTTGTGAGCTCAACTCAAGAACTGAATCAAGAATTAATAAAATACAAAAAAGAAATTAAAAATAAAAATATAGCTAAGGACTATTTTTGGCTTGATGAATCATTACCAATGTGGAAAAAATTATTTATTTAAAAATTATGAGTTTGTAAAATCTATTTTTATCTAGGATTAAATATCTTATGTAGGTTATCCAACTGAAGTTTAATAGGGGAGAAGTTTAAATATTATGGATGTTGTAATTTTATGTGGAGGCAAAGGAACGAGGTTAAGTGAAGAAACGACCAAACGACCTAAGCCAATGGTAGAGGTCGGTGGCATGCCAATATTATGGCATATAATGAAAACGTATAGTAATTATGGATATAATCGTTTCATTTTAGCTTTGGGCTATAAAGGTAATAGTATTAAACAGTACTTTTATAATTATAAAATTAGTAGTTCTGATTTTTCATTAAGCCTAGACCCAAATAGTAAGATTAAATATTTAAATAGCTCAAAAGAAAAAAAATGGGAAATTATATTTGTAAATACAGGTGAAGAGACTTTAAAAGGCGGACGTATAAAAAAAATTGAAAAATATATTAATACTGATAATTTTCATCTTACTTATGGTGACGGTGTTTCCGATGTCAACATTTCAAAGTTGGCAAAATTTCATAAGAATCATGGTTGTATAGGAACTGTAACTGCTGTCAGGCCTCCCTCTAGATTTGGTGAATTAAATATAGGGCAAGATAATACTGTTTTGGACCTAGAGGAGAAACCTCAAATGGGGAAAGGTTTAATAAATGGTGGCTATTTTATTTTTGATAAGAAAATTCTTTCTTATTTAGAAGATAAAAAAGATTGTGACTTTGAATTTGGGCCGTTACAAAAGATTTCAAGGATGAAGCAATTAAAAGCTTTTGAACATAATGGTTTTTGGCAGTGTATGGATAATATTAGAGAAAAATATTATTTAGAAGAACAGATTAGAAACAAAACCGCTCCTTGGGTAGTTTGGGAATAAAATAATATCAATGTTTAATAATATATATAAAAGTAAGAAAGTATTAATAACAGGGCATACAGGGTTTAAAGGATCTTGGCTAAGTCTCTGGCTTTTAAAATTAGATGCAGAAGTAATTGGCTTTTCTAAAGATATTCCATCTAAACCCTCATTATTTAAAAATTTAAATATAGAACCCAAGATAAAGCACTATATCGGTAACATTAACAATCTTGATTCAATTCAAAAAATTATTAAAAAAGAAAAACCTGATTTTATTTTTCATCTAGCAGCCCAAGCATTGGTTTCGGTCTCATATTCTGATCCAATTGAAACAATCTCAACCAATGTTTTAGGAACATCAAACATTTTAGAATCTCTTAGGCAATCTAATCACAGATGTATTGCTATTATTATTACTAGTGATAAGTGTTATGATAATATTGAATGGATATGGGGTTACAAAGAATCTGATCGTTTAGGAGGGAAAGATATTTACAGCGGTTCAAAAGGCGCTGCGGAATTAATTTTTAATTCGTATTATCATTCTTTTTTTAAAAAAAAGGAATCAAAAATTAAGGTTGCAACCGTTAGAGCTGGTAATGTAATCGGCGGTGGTGATTGGGCAAAAGATAGAATAATTCCCGACTGTATGAGGGCATGGAGTGAAAAAAAGACAGTTGAAATTCGAAGTCCGAATGCAACAAGACCATGGCAGCACGTTCTTGAACCATTGAGTGGCTATTTAAGTTTAGCACATCATTTAACTTTTAATGATAATCTTAAAGGAAGTAGTTATAATTTTGGACCAAGTCAGAATGATGTATTTACAGTTAAAAATATCATTGAAGATCTGAAAGTTTTCTGGAGAATAAAGGACTCCTCAGATGCATATAAGATATCAGAAGATATAACTTTTCATGAAGCTGGATTATTAAAATTAAATTGTGAAAAAGCAGCATCAGATTTGAGTTGGTTTTCGACATTAGATTATTCACAATTAATTAATTTTACAAGTTCGTGGTATTACCATTTTTATAAGAAAAGAACATTAATGTACGACTTTACTCTCTCTCAAATAGATGAATATCAAAAAATCGCGAAAAAAAAGAATATAAAATGGACATTATAGGAATCGAAGGAATTAAAGTTTCAAATGAAAAAATAATATACAACTCGAAAGGAAATATTTTACATGGTTTAAAAAAAACGGATGATAACTTTTTTGGTTTTGGCGAAGCTTACTTCTCCATGATAGATAAAAACCAGATTAAAGGGTGGAATAAACATTCAAAAATGACTTTGAACTTGTTAGTACCTGTTGGTGAAGTCACTTTTATTGTTCATGATAATCGTAAAAATAGTAAGTCAAAAGGCCAATTTTTTAAAATTAAACTATCGCAAGATAATTATAAGAGATTAACAGTATCACCCGAATTATGGCTGGCTTTTAAAGGTGGTAGTGGTAGTTCACAGAACTTAATTTTAAATATTGCAAATATACTGCACCAACCAAAAGAAGTTATTAAAAAAAAAATATCTAGTATCGATTTTAATTGGGGTATGATATAAAGAATATTCTCATCACAGGAGGCTTCGGTTATATCGGAGCTCAGATTAGTCAATTCTTAGCATTAAAAGGTTATAAGGTAACTATATTTGGACGGGAAAAGCCAGAGTTTGGACCTAATCTATTTTCTGAAAATATTATTTTCATGGAAGGTGATATACAAAATGAGCTTTGTCTTAAAGACGTTACGAAAAAAAAATATAATATTATAATTCATCTTATTTCTTTAAACCAGATTAATTCAAATAATAATGCCGATTACATTTCGTCTATAAATATAATGCCTACTTGGAAACTTTTAGAAATATTTTCGGCTAAAGGTTTAGAAAAATTTATTTATTTTTCAACTACTCAAGTTTATGGGAAATTAATTTCTGGAAATATTACTGAAGACAAAATAATTAAACCATTAAACAAGTATGGCTTAACTCATGCAATCTCAGAAAATATTGTAAATTTTTTTAATGATAATTTTAAAGTGCAATGTATTAATGTTAGACTTTCGAATAGCTATGGAAGTCCTCTAATTGAAAAACATAATTATTGGGGTTTAGTCATAAATGATTTTTGTAATTCAATATTTAATTCAAATATAATTGATATTAAATCTGATGGTTCTCCATTGAGGGATTTTATTCATCTAGATGATGTTTTGGATGGTATTTTAATGATAATTAAATATAAAGGGAGTCTGGAAAAAAACACCTTTAATCTATCTTCGGGGGAAACAATAACAATACTTGAAGCTGCTAAAGTAGTAAAAAAAGTATTTTGGAATAAATATAAAAAAGAGAGCTCTATTAAGATTCATGAAGAAGTAGAACTAATTAAAAATAATAATTCTAGATATATAATATCTAATAGAAGAATAAAAAAAATTGGATTCAAAAAAAAAATAACACTCATCAATGGTATAAATAAACTTTTTAATTATCTTGAATCAAAAAAATAATCCATTTTTCAGTGTAGTGATACCCACATATAATTGTGCAGATTTATTAAAGAAAGCAATAGAATCTGTTTCAAATCAAACATTTTTAGATTACGAAATTCTAATAATTGATAATTATTCAACTGATCATACTAATGATGTTTTAAATAGCTTTAAAAATTTAGGTTTAAGACTTTTTAAAGTGAATAATAATGGTATAATAGCTATATCAAGAAATGTTGGTATTAAAAATGCTAGAGGAGAATGGATTGCTTTCTTAGATTCCGATGATGTGTGGTATCCTGAAAAATTAGAATTCATTAAACGAGAAATAGAAAAAGAAATAAAAGCTATTTTAATATGTCACAATGAATGGTGCGTAGTGAATGGTAAAAAAGAAAAAATACTAAAACATGGACCTTCATCTGATAACATGTATGAAAATTTAATATTTTACGGTAATTGTATATCTACTTCAGCAACCTGCCTAGAAGCAAAAGTAGCTGTTAGTAGTGGTGGCTTTTCAGAAGAAAAAAAGTATATAACTGTTGAAGATTATGAATACTGGGTTCGCTTATCAAAACTAGGTAGATTCCATTTTATCGAATATATCTTAGGTGATTGGAATATTCATAAAAATAATTATAGTAATAGCATCCAAATCCATTCCGAAGCTTTCATTTCATTAAAAGAGTATCTATTTGATCTATGGTTAATAAAAAAGCCTAAAGATACTTTTAAAGTCCGTTTTGGCTTAGGTCGAGCTTATTATGCAACTGCACGCAATTTTCAAAAATTCAAAATATACTCAAAAGCAAAAAAACACTTAAAATTATCTCTATCTTTTAACCCCTTCCAAATTAAAAGTTTGCTTTTATTTATTATTATTTTTTTAAGAATAGATAAGAAATGATTACCATCAAGTATTTTATTGCATTTATCCTTAGTTTTTTTTCAAAATTTAATTTATTTAAAAAAACAAATTTTTCAATACAACTATTTCATGAAATAGATTTAATCGATCGAAAAAAAGTTGAATCTTTATTATCTAAGAATAAAAGTCTTTATTTAAATCCTTTGGACTTAGACTTAATATTTAATAACTCTTTAAATTTAAAAAAAGATCATCTCCTCTTAACATTCGATGATGGATTCTATTCAAATTATCAAATAGCAAAAAAAATTTTGAATCCCTTAGGTATAAAAGCTATTTTTTTTGTTTCAACTAATTTTATTAATTGTGACAGCCAAAATGAAGAGAAACTTTTTATCGAAAATAATTTTTTTAGTGGATCACTGCCTAAAAACCTTAATATCTCTAAAATGAAATCAATGAGCTGGGAGAATATTATAGATTTAGTTAATGATGGACATTCAATTGGTTCACATACAAAAAATCACCTGAAGTTATCAAAAATAAAAAATATAAAAATATTAGAAGAAGAGATCCTGCACTCAGCAAAAGAGATAGAACAAAAAACTGGCTTTAAGGTTAAACATTTTGCTTACCCTTTTGGAGATATAGATAGTATAAATAGAAAAGTTATTAATATGATTAAAACTAGATATAAGTTTCTTTTTAGTGGGTTAAGAGGTAAAAACTATTTGACGACTAATCCTTATGCTTTAAAAAGAAATGCTATAAATCCTTGTGATAAATTATGGTATAACAATTTTTTATCTTTCGGTGGCTGGTCCTTCTATTATTTGAACCGTTATGAACGTTTCAAAAAAATGTTCTAATATGAAATTTTTTATACATCAAGATTAATAAATCAATGCTGTTTCAATGAATTCATCTAAAATTACATTATCACCATTACCGGATATAAAAATATTGTTAAAGTCCATTTTTTTTAAAAAAAATGCATCTGCTAATTTTTCGCATTTATGGGGTTTAAATGATTCTATGGAAAATTATTGGTTTTCGAGGTCGACATTCTCAATACTAGCAATTGCTAATTGGTATGAGACGTTTACCGGAGAAAATTTGGAAAGTATTTGGTTTCCAGATTATTTCTGCAATGAAGCGTTGACATTACTTAGGTCGAATGGACATCCAATATTTTTTTACCCAATAAGAAAAAACCTTGAACCAGATTGGATAAAATGTGAAGAGCTGTTATCAATTAAAACACCAAATATATTCTTTTTAGTCCATTATTTTGGAAATCAATCCGATCTCAAAACTGCTCGACATTTCTGCAATAATAATTCGATTGTTCTAGTAGAGGACGCAACACACGTATCTCCTCCAATAAGTCAGATTGGTTCTGCTGGGGAATTCACTCTTTATAGTCCACACAAGACTTTTTCTATTCCTGATGGAGGTCTTTTAATACAAAAAAGAAAGACCAAAGTTACTAGAAGAATAAGTAAAAAGAACCCTGCTGAAGTAATGAAAAAAATCATTTTAAAGATGCCTGCAAAAAGTGAAAAACCTTATAGATGGTTGATAAAAAAGAATATTCAAAAAGTGCTGCCTGATTTTTTTTGGAAAAAAAACTTTTATCTTGAGAATTCAGAATACCATTATCCTTTTAAAAAAGATTACTCAAAGCAGAGTCATTTAAGTAAAAGGTTACTGTTTAATCAATTGGATAAAATTGAGGACTACTCTAGGAGAAGAAAAATAAATTTCGCTTTACTAAGAGCATCTTTTGAATCAAAAGATATTGATGTAATATTCAAAAATAAAAAATTCACCCCATATTTAATTGGTCTTATTTTTAAGAATGAAAGTACAACCATAAAATATTACCAGAGTTATAAAAAAAACTTACTGCCAATTATAAGATGGCCCGATATCCCACCAGAGATTTTAGATGATAATCAAAAAAAATACGATGCAAATGATATAAAAAAACGAACGCTTTTTTTACCGGTTCATCAAAGTCTAAATATTAAAACAATTAGAAATATTATGATTATTAATGCTCGGATTGATTTAAATCAAAAAAATAAAAACAAATATTTAATTACGAGGTTTACAGGAAATCAAATAGAGTGGAATGTTCTATTCAATATGATCAAAATTCCAAATTTTATGCAATCTTGGGAATATGGTGAGGCCAAAAAAAATGCAGATAATTGGTCTGTTAAACGATTTATAATTAAAAAAGACGATACCATAATTGCATTATTTCAACTTTTAGAAAAAAAGTTTTTATTTTTTAAATTGTGTAGAATTAATAGAGGACCTTTAATATTAGAAAAATATAATAATTTTGAAATAAAAAGAAAAATATTTAAAGCTATAAAAAATCATTATTCGATCAAGAAAGGATGTTTATTGTTTATAGGCCCAGAGCTTGAGAGTCGACCGATTAATAATGGCTTAATGGAACTTTCCAACATGGTTAGACGAAATCTTAGCTATGGTTCCTGGAAATCAATATTAATAGACTTAAGTCAAAAAGAAGAAGACATAAGAAGCGAATTAAATGGAAAATGGAGGAATCAATTAACTAAAGTAGAAAAAAAAGGCCTTAAACTGAATATAAGTAATTCAAATAAATCATATGAAGAAATTTTAAAAAACTATAAGCAGTTATCTCAAGAACATTCATTCAGTGGGAATAGTATAAAATTCTATAAAATTTTAAAAAAAGTATGCAGTCAAAACTTATTTGTTTTTTCAGTTGAATTAAACACAAAAGTAATATCTAGAATTTTAATTATAAAACATGGAGATGTATGTATTTATCAAATCGGGTGGAACTCGGACGAAGGAAGAAAAATTTACTCCGGTAACTTTATTATTTGGGGAGCAATTCTCAAAATGAAGGCTCTTGGATGTAAGTGGTTTGATTTGGGTGGGCTTGATCCAATAAATAATTCGGGAATAACAAAGTTTAAGCGCGGTTTGGGAGGGCGTGAGTACAGTTTAGTTGGAGAATATATAAGTTTTTAATAATAAATGATATTAGTCATTTCAAAAATTAAAATAGTTATATGGTCCTTGACCATATTCTTATTATTTATTTCATTTCCAATTCAAGTCATATTTTCTAGCCCTTTCCCTAGTTTGTTACCCTACGCATTTTTATTCATTTTAGTTATATTAAATAAAAAAAAAATATCAATTCCAAAATCATATTATAAGTTAGAATTTGATAAAATTGATTTTTTTGTAATTATTTACATATCTTTAGTAATAATTCATACATTCTTTCAAATTACTTTTAACCTAATTACTCTAAATAATGGGTTTCAATCTATTATTAATTTTCTTTTACCAGTCTGTTTTTATCTCTACTATATTAATTATGCTAAAGAACTAGATTTTAGAGTCATGATATACACAATAATTTTTTCAGGCATTATATCTGGGGTCTATTATTTATATGATTCATGGCTTATGTTAGTAGAGCTTAAAGTAAATGATTTTAGTCTTAAAATAGCTGAATATCAAAGATCTAGAGTTGCTAGTTTTGTTAATGTTGGGGGACGCGATACTATAGGATATAGATCTCATGGAATACTAAGCAGTCATTCCATTTCATCTGCTTGGTTATGCCTCAGTTGTTTTGGAGTGCTTGCATTAGTTAAAAAAAAGTTGAGTTTTAAAAGAATATTAATAATCTTTTCGTATAGTGTGTTTATTATTTTTACAATGAATTTTACTGCGATAGTAGCGTTCTTTTTGATTATTCTATTCTTTGAACTTGGTCTGAAAAATATCTTCAAACTAAAAGTCCAAAATATTAAATATCTAATTGTATTTTTAACCTTAATAATTGTATCAAACACCCTTTTTAAAAATAAATTTCCAATCATTGATTTATTCAATAAACAGCTTGTTTACAAAATTGCACTATTAAGTAATGAAAAAGAATATCATGGAGAAGAGAAAAGTATCACCAAAGCTTTTTTTTATTCTTCCTTGAATATATTTAAAGCTATGTTAGATTTTCCTATTGGTATAATAATTGGCGATGGTTTTTCTACTTGGGGGTCTAGAAAAGGAGGTGACTTTGGTTATTCAGAGACGATAAATAGGTTTGGTATACCTTTTTATCTTTTTATGATGTTTGCTTTTTTTTTGGTAGTAAAAAAAGCATTAAAGGACTTGAAATCTCCAATTATAAATCAAAAACAACGAGAATATTTAGTATTCTCAATTTACACATTCCTCTATATTATACTCAATGAGCTTCATTATAGTATTTGGATTAATAAATCTATTTTACCGATTCTATTTATCACACTTGCAAATTATAAACAAAAAAATATTATTTTGAGATCTAATGAATAATCTAATAGCCTCAATATCTCTTAAATTTAAATGAAAATTGCTATCAATATGTTTATGCCACCTAATCATGGAGGGTTTCACACTTATAATTATAATGTCTTAAATGGAATTTTGAAAAAAGATAAAAAAAATACCTTTTATGTATTTTTAAATCAAGAGTCTAAAGAACTTTTCTCAATACCAGTTTCAGAACGTATAAGAATAATTTACATTTCAAATTTTTTTTCAAATACTATTCTAAAGCATTTTTGGACTCAAATGGTATTACCATTTAAAGTTTTGCTCCTAAAAATTGATGTCCTTTTTTGTCCAATCAATTTTATTCCAATTATACTTAAAATATCTTCGATTAAAAATATTGTTGTAATTCATACCAATCTTCCAATCCTCTATCCCAAGTTTTTAAAGAATAATGGAATTATAAGATTATTTTTTTTGAGATATTTTCTAAAAACGTCAATAATTTTTTCAGATAATGTAATAGTTAATTCAAAAACAGCAAAACTAGAATTGGAAGCGAAATTTCCTTCTCTCAAAAGAAAAATATCAGTAATTTATCTGTCAGTAGATATTAAGAGGTTTAAAAAGAATCAATTAAAAGAAAATTTTTATAAAAGTGAAATGATAGATGTATCCAAAGATAAATATTTTTTATCGATTTCAAGTGCTGCTCCTTATCATAAGCTTATAGAGGTTGTTAAGGCATTTGAAGAACTTGATAAAAAGAATGATCATTTACCGAAGCTTTTATTGATAACAAAAAATGTAGATAATAAATATTATTTAAAGCTTAAGGGATATATAAAAACATCGAGTGCATCACAAAAAATTATACAAATTGAGTATGTAGACCAAAAATTTTTGCCAAGTATATATAGAAATTCAGAATTATATATATTTTCTTCATGTTGTGAGGTCTTTGGTTTTACGAATCTTGAGGCAATGTCTTGTGGCGTACCTGTTCTAACTGCAAAAAAATCAGCTATGCCCGAGATTTGTGGTGATGCCGCTGTATATTTTAATCCAAATAATTATAAAGATATTGCTGAAAAGATTGATAGCGTATTTAAAAACAATATATTAAAGTTAACAATGATTAGAAAAGGCTTTAAACAGGTTCAGAAATACTCATGGGATCTAACATGTAAAAAAACTTTGAAAGTTCTTTTAAATAAATAAAATAAGTAGAGAAAAATGAGTCAAAAAAAAATATTAGTTACTGGGGGAGCTGGAAACATAGGCACGAACTTATGCAATGAATTAAGATCTCGAGGTCATAAAGTTATCTCTTGTGATTTATACAATACAGAAAGAGAAGATTATATAAGATGTGATGTTAAAAATTATAGAGAATTAGATAATTTATTTAATAGTTTTGGTGAATTTGATTTTGTTTATCACCTTGCAGCAGAATATGGTCGGTGGAATGGAGAAGCTTTTTACGAGAATTTATGGAAATCAAACTGTATTGGAACTAAACATGTTTTAAGACTTCAAGAAAAATTTGGCTTTAAGTTAATATTCTTTTCATCATGTGAAGTTTATGGTGATTATGATGGCTTTATGACTGAGGATGTGATGTCTACGAATAAAATCAGTGATACATATCAAATGAATGACTATGCAATTACTAAGTGGGCTGGAGAATTAATGTGCCTAAACTCCACTGAAATGTTTGGATCTCAAATAGTAAGGGTGAGGCCATTAAATTGTTATGGCCCTCATGAGCATTTTACCCCTTATAGAGGCTTTATACCAAAATTTATATATCACTCCTTAAAAAACAAGCCCTATGTTGTATATAAAGGTCATAAGAGGATTATTGATTATGTGGAAGATTCATGTAATACGTTCTCTAATATTGTTGATAATTTTATTCCAGGTGAAGTTTATAATGTTGGAGGTCGGCTTGAGTGGGAAATGGATATAAAAGAGTATTCAGATATTGTATTAAAAATTACAAATAATAATGATAGTATTGTGGAATATAAAGAAGCTGAATCCTTTACTACTAAAATTAAGACAGTCGATTTTTCAAAAGCTATTAAAGATTTAAATCATAATCCAGTTATAGATCCAGAAGAGGGTATACGAAGGACGGCCAAATGGATGAAGGAATTTTATAGTATTTAACTCTATGGAAAACTTTAAATTAATAATTAAAGAGCTTTACAGAAAAATCTGTGGTTTTGTAATGAGCCTACTACCAAATATGAGAGACTCATGGATATTAGTTCTTAAAAAATGGATATAGAAAAAAATAATTGTAAAATATGTAAAAGTAAGAACCTGAAAAGCTATGTGCACACTGCAAAATGCACAACTTGTGGTGTACTTCTGTACTATCCTTACCCAGATGATGATAAAACATTGCTAAGAAAAGGGAAAAATAAAAAATGGGATAATCAAAAAAGCGATCAAGAAGCTGTCCTAATCCATTACTCAAGATCGAGTAAGAATAATCATTCACTTTTTACACATGCAATTTCATATTTGATTGATTCAGATGAGCGATATAATCCTATTAAAATTTTAGATTTTGGAGGAGGAGGAGGTCAATTTGGTCTTATCTGTAAATCTATTTATCCCATGAGTGAAGTATTCTTGACAGATATAAATGATAACCTTTTATTAGATCACAATAGAAGTATAAACACTCAAATTAAACAGAAAGATTTCGAAAAAAGCTCAATAATTTTTGATTACATTTTTTTAAATGATGTTTTTGAACATGTTAGTGATCCAAAAGATACAATCTCTTTATTAGCAAAAAAGTTAAAAAGAGGAGGGAAAATATTTATAGATACTCCAAGGCAATTTTGGTTGTATCCTTTTACACGAATCTTTTTTAAGAAATCTATATATAAAAAACTATTATTTGGCACAGTATCAAAAAATCATTTGCAGATTTGGACTAAAAATTCTTTTAAAATGTGTATTGATAACAGTATCTTAGATTTAAAAAAGTATGATGAATTATCAGAATATACAATGCCTCCAAAGTATTACACTGAGAATATGGGGATAACAAATCCTATCCTTATTTTATTGTCGCATATTTTTTATACCTTTTCAAGGTTTATTGCTAAAAATAAAATTTTAGCAGTTTTAGAAAAAAAATAATATTAAAAGTATTTAATAAATAATTTTGAGGGATAAACATGAAGAATAGAGAGTATAGGTTAACCTTAATAAAAAAGTATCTAGAAAAACTTAATTTATCAAAAAAAATACAAGAATACTACAAAGGACGAACAATTTTAGTTACTGGTGGAGCTGGTGCTATTGGTAGTAATCTAGTTATAACACTTTCTGAACTTGTAGGAAGTGATGGGATGATTATAGTTCTAGATAATCTTAGTGCAATTAAAGGTGAAAATTTAATTGATATACCATCACTTTCAAATATGATGTTTGTGAAAGGCGATATCAGAAGCGATAGTGATTTAAAAAGAGTATTCCGAGAAAAGCCATCAATAGTTTTTCATTTAGCTGCTTTTTTTGCAAATCAAAATTCTGTTGATTATCCTGAAACATCGGCAGATGTTGATATTAAAGGAATTATAAAGCTTTTAGATCTTTCACAATTTACAAAAGTTGAAAAATTTATATATGCTTCTAGTGGATGTGCTGTTTATGGCTCTTATGGTAAAATGCCACTAAAAGAAGATTTTATCTCTATGCATCTCACCACTCCTTATCAAATTAATAAAATGGCGGGTGAAATGTATTCAAACTTTTACCACCACCATTATGGATTAAATACGATAAACTGTAGATTTTTTAATTCATTTGGACCAGGAGAAGTGCCTGGGCAGTATAGAAATGTTATACCTAATTTTGTTTATTGGGCTATGCTTAAGAAATCTTTACCTTTAACAGGGACCGGTGATGAAACTCGGGATTTTACCTACGTACTTGATTTGGTACAGGGATTAGTAAAAGCAGGATATTATGAAAAAGCAATTGGGCAAGCTTTTAATTTAGCTTCTGGAACTGAAACAAAAATAAAAGACATGATTAAGCTTGTAAATAGATCAACAGGAAATTTAATAAAGCCAACCCAATTTCCTTCGCGTAAATGGGATACAAAAAAAAGACTCTTAGCCAGTATTGAGTTAGCAAAAGAATTAATTGACTATAATCCAATTACTGATTTCGAAGATGGTTTAAAAGAAAATTTTAATTGGTTTAATAATAATTTTGAAGAGATATCTTCCTCATCTGATTTTCCAATTGGAATGAGTAGCGCTGTTAGAAAAAAATAATATTAACTAATCTTATATAGATATGGCTAAAAAAATACTTTTTGTTTTTGGAACTCGTCCCGAAGCAATAAAAATGGCTCCGATTATAAAAGTATTTAAAAATGATTTAATTAATTTTAATACAATTGTAGCTGTTACTGGACAACATAGAGAAATGCTTGATCAAGTGTTAGAACTCTTTAAAATAGTACCAGATTATGATTTAAACTTAATGAGACCAAATCAAACTCTTGAAAGCTTAACAGGTCGTATTTTGATTGGAATCTCTGATTTATTGGATAAAATCAAGCCAGATATTCTTTTTATTCAAGGAGACACAACAACAACTTATGCTACAGCATTAGCTTCTTTTTATAAAAAGATTAGAGTTGCACATGTAGAAGCGGGTTTGAGAACTAAAAACGTACATTCTCCTTTTCCTGAAGAAATAAATAGGCGCATGACAACAATCCTTTCCTCTTTTCATTTCCCGCCGACTCAGCAATCAAAAAAGAATTTATTAGATGATGGTATCTCAAATAAAGATATTATTATTAGTGGCAATACTGTTATTGATTCTCTATTAAATGTTTCAAAAAAAATAGATCTAAATAAAAAAAAGTATAATGTTCTTTTTAAAAAAAAATATGGAATTGATTTTAATAATTTAAAAACAATACTCATAACAGGACATAGAAGAGAAAATTTTGGAGAAGGTTTTGAAAATATCTGTGAGGCTATTAAAGAAATCGCTTTATTAAAGAATATTCAAATTATATATCCAGTTCATCTTAATCCAAATGTTCAAGAGCCTGTTATAAGAATTTTAAAAGGTTTAAGTAATATTTATCTAATACCTCCACAAGATTATGTCCCATTTATATTTTTGATGAAAAAGTCATACTTAATCCTTACTGATTCAGGTGGTGTTCAAGAAGAAGCACCATCCCTTGGAAAGCCAGTATTAGTAATGCGAGATAATACTGAAAGACCTGAAGGTATAAAAGTTGGTACTGCAAAATTAGTTGGTACTGACAAAAAGAAAATAATATCAAATGTCAAATTATTAATTGAGAATGAAAAAAAATATATTAAAATGGCTAAGGCTATTAATCCATATGGAGATGGTAAAGCATCTTTTAAAATATATAATCATATAAAATCAAAAATAATTAATTGAAAATTTTAATTGTTTCTCAATATTTTTATCCTGAAAATTTTCGTATAAATGATTTAGCATTAGAATTAAAAAATAGAGGGCATTCAATAACGGTTCTTACTGGTATTCCTAATTACCCAGGAGGAAAATTTTATAACGGATATGGGTATTTTAAAAAAAATATAGAGTATTATAAAGAGATTAAAATATACAGGTCTCCAATTTATCCTAGGGGAGAAGCATCGAACTGGAGGTTAGCTCTTAATTATTTATCATTTGTGTTAGGTAGTATCATTACATCATTTTTTTTATTAAAAAAAGATTTTGATGTTATTTTTGTTTTTGAGCCATCACCGATAACAGTTTGTTTGCCTGCTATTTTTATAAAAAAGGTAAAAAAAATCCCAATATGTTTTTGGGTTTTAGATTTATGGCCTGAGAGTGTTATTTCTGCTGGTAATTTGAAATCTAATCTTATTCCAAAGTTAATTGATCCAATTGTAAAATTTATTTATAAAAACTCAGATAGGATATTAGTCTCGTCCGAAGGGTTTGTTGCATCGATTAAAGAAAAAGGGATCAGCGAAAATAAAATTCATTTTTTCCCTCAATGGGCCGAAAGTATTTTTAAACCTCAGGGTAAACCAAAAAAGAATATTGGTCAAATCCCTAGAAATTCATTTATTATAATGTTTGCAGGTAATATCGGAGAAGCACAAGATTTCCCATCAATTTTAAAAGCGGCTAGAGTTTTAAAATTTAATAAAAAAATTCATTGGGTAATTATAGGTAGTGGTAGAAAAGAAACTTGGGTAAAACAGAAAATAAAAGAATATAAAATAACAAATTGTTTTCACATGTTAGGACGACATCCAATAGAAGAGATGCCTAAGTTTTATGCCTATGCCGACTGCATGCTTTTTTCGTTGAAAAATGAATATATCTTTTCTATAACAATACCAGCAAAAGTTCAATCATATTTAGCTTGTGGTAAGCCCATCATAGGGATGATTAATGGCGAAGCGGCAGAGCTAATAAAGAATTCAAAATCAGGATTAGTCTCTCCTTCAGAAGATTATAATTTATTAGTTGAAAATATAAAAAAAATAAGTTCATTAAATAAAAAAGATTTAGAGAAAATCGGTTTAAATGCTCTTCAATGCTATCAAAAAAATTTTGAAAGATCAATGCTAATTGACAGGCTTGAAAACTTTTTTAAAGTTTTAAAAAAGATCTAATGGTATTGAGGACATTAGTACTCGGAGGAAGCGGTCAAATTGGTAGTCATTTAAAAAATAACTATTTTAAGTTTTCTAAAGAAGCTAAAGCAGAGCATAACATAATATATAAAGATTCAAAAACATTGAATCTTTTAGATCTTCCATCTTTAAAATTATTTTTTAAAAGTAACAAAAAGTTTGATCATTTAATCTTTTTAGTTGGTCTTGCTCATTTCAAAGGAGTAAAAAAAGATATTTTAGCTTTTGAACAAATAAATTACTCAACTTTACAAAATACTTTATCTGCTTTAGAAGAAACAAATAAAACACCTAGAAAAATAATATTTACGAGCTCTATTTCAATTTATGGTGAAAAATATAATCAAAAATATTACAAAGAGAACTCAATAAAAAGACCCTTTAGCCCTTATGCAATTACCAAGCTAGCAGCAGAAAATCTTTTAATCTCAAAATTTAGTAAGATCTCATGGGTTTTAAGATTAGCTCCAGTATATTCGAGCAATTTTAATTTAAATATTGATCGTAGAACAAAAATAAAAAATACTTTTTATAAAATAGGTAATGGTAAAGTAAAATTATCGCTTTGCCATATTGATAATATTATTATTTGCATAATTGGGATTTTAAAAGATAAGCTCGATCCCGGAGTCTATAATTTATCTGATAAAATTGAATATACTTATACAGATTTATTAATGTACCAGAATGCAAAGAAAATTATTAAAATACCAACTTTTTTAATTTTTATTGTCTATTTTTTCAGTTGGATCACAAATAATATCTTTTTGAAAGAAAATTCTATTAAACTGTTTTCAAATAATATCTTTTGCTCAAAAAAAATTCAAAAAAATATAAATATAAAATTTCAGCTTAATACAAAAAAACGTAATGTTTGTTAGTAAATTGATAAGTATTGTTTTTTTATTATTATTTACGCCAGTCATGTTTTTAATAGGTATAATAATTCTTATAGATGATGGTTGGCCAATATTTTTTTTTCAGAAAAGAATAGGTTATAAAAATGCAAATTTTAATTTAATTAAGTTTAGAACAATGAATAAAGATATGGAAGATATTCCAACTCATTTATTAAATCCAAATAATTGTATTTATACAAGATCTGGTCCCTTTCTACGAAAATTCAGTCTTGATGAAATACCTCAGCTAATTAATATATTTAAAGGGCACATGAAATTTATTGGCCCTAGGCCAGCATTATTTAATCAAAAAGACTTAATTACTTTACGTACCGAATCAGGTGTTCATAAGATATTTCCAGGAATCACAGGTTGGGCTCAAATAAATGGGCGTGATGAAATAACAGTTAAAGAAAAAGTCCAGTTAGATAAATTTTATTTAACGAATCAATCAATCCTTTTAGATATTAAAATTATGTTATTAACATTTTTTAAAGTTTTAAAAGCTGATGGAGTATCATCTTAATTATTCTTTTTTAAGTTTAAGTTATTTACTATATTTAATAAGTGGTTTTTCCAAATTACAAATTAGTTATATTTGATTTTTTCATTGCAATATTTTGCCTAGTAATTTCCTTTTTATTACGATTTGATTTCTCTATTTCAAATGTTTACTTAAAAACTTTATTAATTTGGTTACCATTATTTAGTGTTATTCAAGTAATATCATTTCAATTCTCGAATCTCTATTCAAGGTTATGGAGATTTACAAGTTTATTTGATCTTTTTGCAATATTTAAAACTGTTTTTATCTCTTGTTCTATTAGTTTTTTCTTATCATTTTTTTTTACGGATTCAACAAATTACCCACGTTCTATACTAATTTTATATTTCTTTTTTAATTTAATTGGTGTCTCTATCTCACGATTAAGTATACGTTTGTATTACTCTCATTTCCATAAAGACTCATATTTAAAAACAGGTTTAAAACCAAAAAATGTTTTATTAATTGGTGCAGGTAAGACAGGTGATAAGATCAGCCGTGAGCTGTTAACCTCTTTTAGATCGGTATATGAAGTTATTGGTTTTGCAGATGATAATCCTTTAAAAATAGGAGCAATGCTGCATGGTAAAAAGATTTTATGTAAAATTTCAGAAATACCAGAATTAACAATTCAATTTGATGAGATTATTATAGCTTCCCCATCTGCATCTGCTGAAAAAATGCGCTTAATTATTAGTGCCTGTAAGGAAAGTAATAAGCCATATAAAATTGTTCCAAGTTTCAATGATCTGATTGATAAAGAAATGATAGTTTCCACAATTAGAAATGTCTCTTATGTCGATTTGCTTGGTAGAAGTGAAATAAAACTGGATATGAACTCAATTGATAATATGCTTCATGGTAAGAGAATCTTAATAACAGGCGCTGGTGGATCTATTGGATCTGAGCTAGTTAAACAATCTTTAAAATATAATCCTTCTGAAATCATATGTTTTGATCAAGGGGAAGAAAAAATATTTAATCTTGAACAAGAACTGAATAGACTGAGTTTTAAAGATACCTTGAAGTATATATTAGGAGATATAAATAATAGGAATGAATTAAAAAAAGTTTTTTCAGAAAATAGACCGAACATAGTTTTTCATGCAGCAGCTTATAAACATGTACCTATTCAAGAGTTACATCCTTGGGCAGCTGTAAAGACCAATATAGGTGGTAGTCTAAATATTATGGAACTGTCTAATGATTTTGATGTGGATAAGTTTATCCTTGTCTCTACCGATAAAGCTGTTAACCCAGTGAATATAATGGGGGCAACTAAAAAGATTGCCGAATATATGGTTCAATCGATTAATGCAAATTCAAAAACACAATTCATGGCTGTTCGTTTTGGAAATGTTTTGGGGAGTTCTGGTAGTGCAATTCCTATATTTGAAAAACAAATTAAGTTAGGAGGTCCTGTTACTATTACACATCCTGAAATGACACGTTATTTTATGTCTTTACAAGAAGCTTCACAATTAATTATTCAATGTGGAGCTTTAGGAAAAGAAGGTGAAATATTTTTGTTAGATATGGGAAAACCGATTAAAATATTACAAATGGCGAAAGATTTGATTAAGCTATCTGGATTTGATGCAGAAATAGATATACCGATAGTTTATACTGGTTTACGTCCTGGGGAAAAATTATATGAAGAGCTTCAATTAACTGACGAAATTAAATTACATACTAATCATAAAAAGATTATGATTTTAAAATCAAAGACTATTCATCATAATTGGCAAGAATTAAAAAATCAAGTGAATCAGATATTAGTTGCATCAAAAGAACTAGACACGAAATTAATTAAACTGCTTCTTCATCAGATAGCACCAACTTATAAACCTTTAAATAATACAGAAAGTAAACCATCTAATTTAAAATTTAATAATAGATCAAGCTTTAAAGCAGAAGCTTAATTTTTATTTAAAAAAAATAAAAATATTTGAATCCTATTTTTATATATTTTTTCTTTATATCATCTTTATTTTCGCATTCGATTCAAAATGAATTATTTTTGTATAAAAAAAAGGTTTTTTTGTATAATATGGGAATCGAATGGGAATCATTATCATTATTTAAGTCTGATAAATCTAAGTTTTTAGGTGAATTTCAAAATTTAGTTGATACAAAAAAGAGACTAAATTTTAATTTAAAACTGAAGAATAAGTTACCCTCCTTAAATAGTTTTTCAATTTTAACATTAAAAAGATACTATAATTCCTATATTTTCTTAGATTTTGAAAAAATATCATCTTTCTCCACAACTAATATTTCAGATGATTCTAAATTTTTTAAAAAGAGTATATTATCTGGACTTTTTTATAGAAATAGCTGGATATTTGCGCATTTTGGAAAAGGAAGAGATTTTTGGGGAGCTGGCGAAAATATTGAATTAGTGCTAAATGAGGATTCAGATTCGTATAACTATTTTTCTTTAGAATCTGATTACGGTCGAATTAAGGTAAAATATATTCATGGATTTTTAGAAAGATTGAATAGTGGTATTAATAGATATATTGCAGCCAGAGGTTTTGAATGGAATAATCAAAAATCTTTTATTTTTGGATTAACCGAGACTATTATATATTCTGGAAATGAAAGAAAAATTGATTTTTCTTATTTCAACCCAATTAATTCTCATCTCGAAGTTGAGTTGAATAATAGACTTATGTATACTGGAACTTCAAATTCAAATGCCGTTTGGCAGTTCCATTTAGATTGGATGTTTCATAAAAATAAAAGAATATCTGTAAATTATTTATATGATGAATTAGTTTTAGATAGAGATATAGAAATAGGAAAAGAACATGGAAGGGCATATTCATTTAGCTTTAATTACACTCCTTTGTACTTTTCTGATCAGTTAGCAACATTTTTTATAGAATCTATTTTTATTGGAACACCAACGTTTAGGCATGGGAATGGTTCAAATAATTTTGTTTTAATGGAGAAACCACTAGGTTGGCAAGGAGGTAGTGATTTAATTCAATATTCTATTGGTTTGAATTACTACAACAATCTAAACCTATTTTTATTTCTTAAAATTGGTGTTTCTCGTCGAGGTGAAGAAAGTATTTCAAATAGACCATATGAAACATATTTTGATTACTTAAAAGATGACTTTCCTAGCGGAAACTATAATGAAGAATATTTTTTTGAAATTAAAATTAATTGGTGGTCTAATCAAAGTATATTATTTAAAACAGATTTAACATATTATAAAAAAAGAAAAAATTTATTTTCTTTAGAAGCCGTTTATTTGTTCTAAAAAAATAATTTATACCTTATAAATTTAGAATTATCCTTCTTAAAATTATCCAACCATCAATCACTTTAAGTTTTTTACCTTCTTGTTTTGACCTTCTGCTATAATTTAAAAATATTTGAGGTATATACTTTCCTCTATTATTTTTAGAAATAATACTTGAGAGCTCAACATCAATGTCAAAACCAGTAGAACTTAATAGCTTTAGTGGAATATCTTTTTTATAAAAAGATTTAGCGCAACATAAAACATCTTTATGGCAGGTCATATTTGTAAGATTAAAAAATACTGAAAAAATAAAATTCCCCCAATCAAAACCTGATCTTATTGACGGAAATCGTTTAAAACGTATTCCCATTACACTTGATATTTTAGAACTTTTATTCAATATCATTAATTTTGTAATTTCATTAATCCTTAATTCTAAATCTCCATCATATATTATTATTTTATTATTTATTGAAGACTCTAATCCTTTTTTCAAAGCAAACCCTTTACCTGAGTTCTTTTTTAATTCAATTATTTTAATAAAAAAACATTTTTTTAGAATATTTTGTGTACCATCTGTGCTACCATCATCTACTATAATAATTTCATGTCCGAATTCATAATATTTTTTAAGATTTAAAAGTAACTCATTCAAAGTTCTTACTTCATTATAAATTGGAATAATAATTGAATAATACATTATAAATAATAATATAAATTTAAGACAAAAAAAAAGCGGTCAATTGACCGCTTTTCTAATTAATTAAATTAAAGCTTAGAAAGCGTAGTCTAATCTAACGCCAAGGCTAGCCCAATAAGATCCGTTACCAGCACCAGCCATATCAGTACTGAAAAATAATTCGCTCCCGACGAGTAAATTTACTGGTAAATCTAATCCTTTTTTCATCAACTTTTCAAGGGTAACTCCAGCAAAGCCACGAAAACCAGCTCCTTCACCAACCAGACCAACATGTCCTTCAGCAAAGACTAGATCTGCTAACATTAGGTTACCACCTAATCCCGCAAATATTGGATTGAAAGTAACGCCATTATTCTCTCCTGTATATCCACCAGCTCCAATTGAAACTGTATAATTTAGAGGACCAACATCAAAACTAACTGGTGTAGTAATAACGACTGTTCCACCGGTAGGAACTTTAGTAAATGTTGCACCTTT
>TARA_B110000444_G_scaffold261559_1_pt1 | contig 26610 bp, 27 predicted proteins | sample TARA_B110000444 | Tara Oceans TARA_B110000444 (sample SAMEA4398370) | marine metagenome | biome: Polar Biome; feature: [SRF] surface water layer (ENVO:00010504); material: water (ENVO:00002006), including particulate matter (ENVO:01000060) such as... | depth 5 m | reverse complement strand
CAGTCACCGAAAGGGAACAGAAAGGGGCTTACTCCCTGCATTCTCCATTCCTTTCTATTCTATGATGGCGTCAACCGCATTCATGTTTTCATCGGTTAACACAATACCTTCACCATAATCGATGAAATTCGGTTCGCCTTTGATCTTCATTCGAATATAGTGGTCGGCGGTTAGGCAAGCAGGTAGCAAAAATACGCTAGTTAGGAATGCAAAGAATATCAGCAACATCATGATGACGAAGAAATTAACAAGTCCAGGGAATGCAACAAAGAATCCAGCACCTAAGCCAGCAACTGTGGTAGCTGTTGTTTCAAAAATAGTTTGTCCAGTACTTTCGATAGCACGTGACATCCCAATTGCAGTCTCTCCTTCTTCCTGAATCCTATGCATAACGTGAATCGCATCATCCACACCTATTCCGAAAACAATCGTCCCAATCATCGCAGTGAATATATTGACATTCACGTCTCCTGAACTCATTAGTAGGGGTTGCCAAATAATAATTGTAGCAACTGGAATCATGGTGAAAACACCCAAACGAATCGACCTGAACACGATACACATCATGACTGTCAGAATCAATAGGGTTAGCAATGTGGTGTAACTCTGAGTATCATGTATTCCCTCATTTATGTCTAGGCTAACCGGTAATCCACCAGTCAGTGGTGATACTCTGATTCCTTGCTCTTCCATCGGTTCACCGAGCATAACATCGATGTCATCTCGAAGTACACTAGCATTATCGAGATTCATGTATGGCTGTGTGACATAGACCAGCGCTTTACTGCCTTCTTCATTGGTCAGCATCCATTGTACTTCTTTCGAAAGCGTATCATATGCGACATTTACCATGTCTTTACGCAGGTACTCTCTACCGTTACCATCAGGAGAAGTAGCATCTAAGAGAATCCATGTTGCACATTCTGCACTGTTTGACTCCCAGCATTCGTCATGCAACAGTCCCCACAAATTACCATCATACAACGTGAGTCCAGTTGTGGGTTCTGTGATGACTACAGGAACAGCTTCAAGGAAAGTGATCAAACTTGTTGTATTCGTATAGGGTACTTCCGATATCTGGTTTTCGAGTGCATCCATCGCATCCAGTACCTCTAGTGACCTTATTTTTTGGTCTTGGTCATTTACATGCTTCGATGCATCGAAAATGAACAAAGAAGTTTGCCCCCCAGAGAATGTGTTAGAATATTCGACCATCGCTTCCATTGAATCGATATTATCTGGAGTTTGGTCTGAACCACTAATCGATTTGTCCATTGTGTCGAGTTGAGAGAACCCTGCGATTGAAACCGCCACTGCAAGTAGTAAGACAACCGAGAAGTGACGAACTGGTAATTTAGAAATCGAGCCCCACATCGGAGGATTTGTGCGTTTGTTGAACCTAAGTAGCCAAATTAGCACAGGAACAAGAATCATCGAAAATACAAGGGTTGCCATAATTCCGGCAACCAAAGTCATTCCAACAGAACGTATTGGAATAATTGGTACGATGCTTGGCATTATCAGAACAGAAAAGCCCACGACAGTAGTAGCTGCAGAAATTAGCACTGCGATTCCAGTAGTCCTTGACATTTCCATTACGCAAGAGCGGTAGAAATCCGGGTCCCAAAGGTCTGGAACTTCTTCCAAGCGTTGACCCTTACGCCTTCGTTTATCATTTTCTTCAATCGCTGCATCAATTCTTTTCCGCCGCACTTCTTCTATACGGTTTACCATGTGCAATGCATAATCAACACCCAAACCAATCAAAATTGGGAATGTTGCAATTATCATTGGCGTTAGTGTCATCTTCAGCAATACAGATGCTCCAAAAGTCACAGCTAAAGCCATTACTATAGGCGTTCCTGAAATTATTACTACCTTCCATGAACGGTGCAATATAGTTATGATAATCACAGTAAGGAATAATGAAATTGGCATCATATTGAGCAAGTCAAGATATATTGCGTCTGACACATCTTCCAAAATCTTCGACAAACCAGTTTGTGTCATATTGGTGACTCTATATTCTTGGGGCCTATTTTCTAGAGATATTACGTCATCAATATGTTCGAAGTACACTTTGTAGTCTGGCCATTGAGTTTCACCTATTTGATTTGAAGAAATCATTCCGACTAGTACAGCAGTTGTATCCCACACACCATCTCCATTGGTGTCTTTAGCCAGTGCGTCTAAGGAACCATTAGATTGATTGACAATTTCATTGATACGTTCTTGTTCGTTTGGAATTGCGTATAGTCCACCATCACCACCTGGTGCTTGCTGAAGTGTGTCGCAATCAATCAATTGTGAGGTCAATCTTTCTCCTGTGTTATCGCACATAGCATAGTTAAATCTGCCATCGCTAGAATTAATTTCCTTGATGATTTGTGATATTGAGATTATCCAAAGAACTCCATCATTTTTACCATGGTCCTCTTTATCCCAATCCAGTCCATTTTGCTCCAAACCAGGAGATCTTCTTTCATCATCCCCTTCTATCCAAGATATTTCATGCAGGATGTCAACATTTGTAATATTGAACTCATTACCATATATCTCTGGGTCAACCGCATTTGGGGATTTAATGTAGATGAATCCTACATCTGTTGACCACTCTTCTCTAACTTCGAGTAATAGGTCGGTCGACTCAGCCCCTTCTGGCAGGAAAACTTCCACATCATCGACAATCTGGTCTTGGAATCCAGTTCCGATATATCCTAGCCATGAAGATAGTAGAACAAGGAGTAGTAATGCGGTTTTAGGCTGATTCAACACCTGTGAGTAGAAGGAATCTAGCCCCTCTTCGGTTTTCTCACGAGCCGCTTTGGAAAGCTTTGCAAAACGTTCAGAAGCCTCCCCCATGTTTGTTGGGGTGCACAGCCAATCCATGAAGGCTATGCAAACAAGAGTTAGTTTCAGTCCAATCCGAATTCCTTAACCAACAGATGTCGGAGGAAGTTTCGTGCAGATTGTAAAACCAATCCGGTTGCCATTAATGATAGCCCTAAAACACCAATCCAAACAGCGGTTAAACCTGGACCAACTATCGTGTCAACAGAATCTGAGATTCCATTTACTGCATTCAATGCCATTGCTGCACCTGTTGCAAATAATCCGAATCCAGGGAGTCCAAGTACGAGAAGAGGTTTCTTTTGAGAAAGAGATACCATGGCCCATGCTAGAACGGTGAATCCATGGGATAATGCAGTGAAATTGCTACCTTTGGGTACATCATAGCGTATTACTGTTGGAATCTCTAGAATGGTCAACTCTTTTTCATGAGCATCTTCAAGCATCTCTAATGATAACTCCATTCCTTCAGAATCAAATCTTAGTCTCTCGATTGCTAATTTGGAAAATGCTCTGAACCCTGATTGGGTATCTTGTATCTCAAGATCACTCGAAAGGTTAGATGCTGCAGTAATCACTTTAATTCCTAGGCGGCGATATGCTGGCATATCTTCACTTCCGCCACCATCTACAAATCTGCTACCAATTACGAATTCTGCTTTGCCAGATAAAATTGGCTCCAACAACTTTGGAATGTCTGAAGGTTCATGCTGTCCGTCACTATCGAGTATAATTAGGGCGTCAGCATTCATTTCTCGTGCTTTTGCAAACAGTGATTTCAAAGCACCACCGTATCCGCGATTTACTCTGTGACGGTGAACAATAGCTCCACAAGATTCTGCAATTCTCGCACTAGAATCGGAAGAGCCATCGTCTACACAAATAACTTCATCAACATACTCCAAAACCTTGGTCACAATGGTTCCAATCGTTTCTTCCTCATTGTACATGGGCAAGCCCGCAATGATTCGCACAGGCGCTTCAGAGGGGGTTTCCATAACATTATGCGAAATCTGGTCCGATATATGTGATTCGGCGTCAAGTCAGTGATTTTGTCGATATTAAGGGTGCCTAACCCGCCCTACGAATAGGGCGGGCAGGCGGAGGGTCAGTTGGTTTTATTCAATCAACCATTCAGATGATTGATCGATGTAACCGCTCGGCTACCATCAATCACTCCGGTAATTGCATTCAAACTTACAATTAGTTGGACATATGTTTGCCCATCACTAGTTACGAATGTAGCACAGTCCTGGAAGGAACTTGTGTTAATCGATAATTTTAGTGCTCGGCCTGCATTAGATTTTCTTGCAAATCCAACAAGCATGCTTGTGTCGTTTTGTTCATTGTCTGGCTCAGTGTTTTTTTCTACCTTAGGCATATTTTTCAACTCCTGGAACTAGTTGTTCTCGCTGCGTCGTTCCTTCTCGCAGCAAATTAGCATCTTTTGGCAACGGACCATGTTATTTTCTAACAGAGTGGGCTGAAAGTAAATCTGGACGACTATACTGAGTATTAAAACGATGGAATGTTGACGGCCGGGTATGCGAGCACTAGTTACAGGCGGGGCGGGATTCATCGGTTCACACCTTGTTGACCGCTTAGTTGCAAATGGTGATGAGGTAACTGTAATCGATAATTTGTCCTCTGGAGTCATAGGGTTTATTCAAGGCCATATCGATTCAGGTGCAGTTTCTTTCCATAATGTTGACCTCAAAGATTTAGATTTGATTAAGCCAATAATGACGGGTGTAGACATGGTGTATCACCTTGCTGCAAATCCGGATATCAGATTAGGAACAAGAATTACAGATACCGATTTGAAAGAAGGAACGATCGTTACATACAATGTTCTAGAATCAATGAGATTAGCAGGTGTTGAAAAAATAGCGTTTGCATCATCTTCTGTGGTCTATGGAGAGGATGCACCTATGCCCACTCCTGAAAACCATGGTCCATGTTTGCCAATTTCACTCTATGGTGCATCTAAGCAAGCAGGTGAGGGATTAATCGGTTCATGGGTCGGAACATTTGGCTTACAAGCATGGATATTCCGTTTCGCTAACATCATTGGTGAGCGTGGAACTCACGGCGTAATCTTTGATTTCATTCACAAACTAAAATCTGACCCAAATCGGTTAGAAGTTCTTGGAAATGGATTGCAAGAAAAGTCATACATGGAAGTAGGGGATTGTGTTGATGCTATCTTACATGTTATCAAAAACACAGATGAGCGCATCAATCTTTACAATTTAGGTTCAAGTGACACATGCAGTGTTCGCAATATTGCAGCGATTGTTATTCGTGAAACTGGATGCGATGGAGCTAGTATCGAATATACTGGCGGAGACCGTGGTTGGGCAGGCGATATCCCTAGGGCTATGCTTGCAATAAATCGACTCGAAGATCTTGGATTCAAGGTCAACTATGATAGTGAGGAGGCTGTGGCCTATACCACAAGGGTCCTTATCACAGAGATAATGGGGTGAATATATGCTACGAAGAGATATTTCAAATGAAGCAGGAGCACGTTCTGATGGACTAATGATTGTGAGTGTGATTTTTATTGCAGCATTCACTTACATTGCTCTAACAACAAGTCCAGTATATACTGGTGTAGGTATAGGAGACAGGGCTCCTGAACTGAAAGGTGAAGTCTGGGATGGAAACACTTGGGCAGCATTCGACTTACATGAGAACCTAGACCCGAGTTGGGAAGAAGGTTCAGGCGAAGGAACTTGGTACATGATTGAATTCATGGATACCAATTGTGGTGCTTGTCAGAGTGCAGCTACCAACCAATTCCCTGAACAGCAAGCAAAGTGGCTCGGTGAAAACGGCCGTTCAGTACCTGTGAACACCACCGTAGAATTCTTGGCAGTCGCAATAGCATTACATCCTGATTCTTGGGATTATGGGCAGCAAGAAATAATCGATTTCCAAGTCGACTACAGTCAAAACTTCCCTTTCATGGATGACCATGACAATTCAAATCAAAATGTTTGGGAAATTCCAGGCACTCCAACATATTTCTTAATAGCACCCAATGGAATAATTGAATATGCTTCACCAGAAGATAATTCAAAGACAGTTTGGGATGTAATGGAAGATAAGATACCTCGAGGTGAGTGATGATGGAGTTAGATGCAAATACACAATTATATTTCCACTGGATTCCAATCATTTTCGGACTATTCCTGATGTCTTCATTTGGTGAAGGGTTTGGCAAGAGTATGTCATCTCGTTGGTCGAGTCTAGCAACATTACGCGGCAGAACCCTTGGTGGAATGATGTTTGTAATGCTTGGTGGATTTACAGTTTCTGCACACACACTTTGGATACATAATAAGGCCAATGAAATGGGAGGTGGCAACTTTTGTAGTTCCGATGGAGTATGGGATTGTTCAAGCGTCATTGGAAACTCTGACTGGAACACAATGCCATTTCTGGGTCTGCCATGGGGACTTTTGGGGATGCTTTCGTTCGCATTATTTTTGTGGCTTGTAATCTCAATTGCGAAAGAGCCAACTGCATCATGGGTCATCACCCACTTGAAGATCGGTACAAACTTAGGAATAATTGGGATTTTAATGATCTTCTACCTAATCTATGCTGAATACGATATTGGTAAGTTATGCCAATACTGTACTACAGCACACGTTGCACATGTTATCTCTGTGTTTGGATTCTTCAAACTCGCTTCAATGTACGATACCAGTGAATGGGCAGTTGGAACTGCCGGTGCTGCAGAGAAGAGTTCTCGTGAAAGAAGAAGTCGCCGTGGCGGCTATGTTGCTCCAAAGTCTGCTTCTGAGGAGGAATGATTCTGGAAGAAGGCGGCTGGTGGATGGTTTTCACAGCCGTGTGCCTCGCTTCAGTAGTTGGCCTTCTCGAATACGAGGGTGCCATCAATTTGCTTGATGAATCTGAATCTGTAGAAAAACCTTTGACAAATACTGCTGAAGAAATGCACCCTTTAGGAGAACAATGCCTTACGACTCATGATGTCGCAATGCATTTCCATCCCTATCTGACCATAATAATCGATGGTGATGAGTATCTTATTCCTGAAAATTCAGGAATCTATACGGAGACTTGTCCCGAAGCTATGCACATGACACACACACACGATGATTCAGGTAAACTGCATGTCGAAGGCCACACGGTAGAAGAGGTACCCTTGGAGGTATTTTTCGATGTTTGGGGCAAGCATTTCGATGAAACCGGTATTATGGAATACCGTGATGGCACGATAGCGATGACCGTTAACGGCGAAGTTAACACCGAATATCAAAATCTCATCCTTGAGGATGGGCAGAACATCGTAATCACCTACACCTCGAATTGATCAAGGAGCATATATTCCTTCGAAATACAATGCGTCAGTGTTGGTAGTTACCGGCTCGATTCTGTGTACTGTAACATCCACTCTTTCGCTAGTGTTGTACTCTTTACGTAATTCACGTAACAATTGATGTTGAACATCAGTTACTTCATCTGCATGAATCATCGAGAGGTGCCTGTGGCTCTCCTCATCGACCTGGACGGTATACTCTACCATCCATGCCTTTGAACCCCTGTGGCTCGATTCTTCTGTGGCATCATGTGTTGGTTCCATGATAATACATTAACCTTCAACCTTTTCAATTGTTTGGTCTTTTGTGTCGCATTTCGACTCAAAACTACTCAAAACAGCCCTTTCACGTTAATTTAAGTCAGTATATTTCACTCTTCTTCCTTAATTCGGTGCTTTCTAGAGGGGGTGAATACTAGTAATGCTCCTAAAAACACACAAATCCACATTATATGAAACAAATTATGATCTTCAGAGGTTTCCCAATCTCTATTTGAAATCTCAACTACGCCAAAGGGTTCGCCTCCTTCTTCTGGCTCATGAACAAGGATAACTGAATACTCATCAGGTAGTTCTAATTCTCCATAGGTCGAAATATTTCCAGATGAATTCACCGTCTTCATTCCAATTAGAACTCTATCTCTTGTGTCATCACCGGGATTATCGGCCCCGCTAGGAACAATTTTTCCATGTTCCAATACCATGATGGTTAGTTGTCCGAATTCAGGAGTTGGTACGATTATTTCTTCATCGACAAGACTCATCGCAATTTCTCCGGGGCTTTCTCGAATACTTTCTTGTGATAGTATTCTCTTCTGCACATCACTCCAAGCATCATAACCTTCTGCTGTCTTCATGCCGTCAACGAAAAAAGTAGGAGTCCCATAATTAGTGTCATCTTGCTGCATTTGGTACTGGATTCTTGCAATACTAGCTTCATTTTCAAACTCATCATCGACATGCAACCCCACGATGGCTGTTCGTGCTCCATGGGATTTAGCAACCAATAACAATTCAGGGTCTATTTCTGCGCAGGAAGGACACCAAATTGCAGTTCTTTCTTCGACCAGTATTGTTCTTTTGAGCCAATGCTCTTCGATAGTACCTTCAGCCAAAACGGTGGTGGAAGATGTCAGGCACAATGCCAGAACAATTACCGCCATCAGGTGCCTCATCAGTCAGATGGCGTCGTATCTCGTCCATGAAGTTATCAGGAGGATGCTTCCCCGATTAGTTTGAGGGTGTACTATGGTTGACCGCTGGGTTCAGGACCATCAACGCGATTCTTGGCGTAAACAAGCCAAGGCTAGTGGTTATCGTGCACGTTCAGCCTTCAAGCTAAAACAAACTCATGAGAGACACAAAGTCTTCGAATTAGGTAATAGCGTTCTAGACGTTGGTTGCCATCCAGGGGGATGGGCTCAAGTCGCAGTTGAATTGGTTGGTTCGAACGGTAAAGTGGTAGGTGTTGACCTCAAATCCTGCGTGCCTGTTGAAGGTGCAAATCTGATTGTGGGCGACATCACAGACCCTTTCATTCAGCAAGCGGTTCTAGATGCAATCGATACTGAAGTAATCGATGTAGTCGTCTCAGATATTTCACCACACATCACAGGTAAGTGGGATATTGACCAGGCAGTATCTTTGATGCTAGTAGCTGATGTGTTCGACTTTGCTCTTCCCATTCTCAAATATGGTGGCCACTTTGTCACAAAATTATTCCAAGGGGTTGGTGTTGAGGAATTAATCGATTTAGTAAGACCTCATTTCCAGACAGTCAAGAGGTTTTCACCGATGGCGAGTCGAAATTCATCTTCTGAAGTTTATCTGGTTTGTAAATTCCATACGCCTAAGAGAGGCCCAGATTGGCACATAAGGCCCGCATTTGAGTACGCCTTAGAAAACCGCAAAGGCGGCCCTGACCCATTAGAGGAAGTGGAACCAGTGAAATCTACTTTCAGCGTTCGCAAGAAGACTACTCCAAAGGAGTAACATTTCACATTCAACTTTGAGTGGGGGAATCCTTGATTAGGATTAAGCAAATCCAATTTGTTTGATGCCTACAAAGCCTAAGCCCGTAATAGAAGAAAACGATATCCGCACAAAATCTATTTTGTCTGCGATGAATAACAACGCCAAGCCCCAAACATCTCGGACCTCTAGACAACGAGTGGAAGATTTAGTTCCTAACCAACCGATAACACGCCTGGAGTTGGTAGTGCTACGGAGATATCCTCGGCGCTTAGTCAACTCCGCCAATTACACCGGTTCTTTAGCCGCAGCGTGTGGAAGAGACGAAACAGGTTTGGTCGGAATTGTACTTTGGGGAGAGCATGTGAAAAGGGTAAAAGCGGGCGACATAATACGAATAGAGAATGGTTGGTGCCGTTCACGAGATGGTGAAATAATAGTCTCAACTGGCAGAAATGGTACTCTTGAGGTAATTGACAGATGATGTTGATTGTCGCGCAAGGATAAAGAGGGAGAGGTCGTGGCCGAGTTGCACTGAGGTGTAATATCATGTCTGACCGAGCAACCGTCTGTACTGCATCTGGAGTCCCATTAGTGGACAAAGGATCTACCACTTTCCCCTGCCCTATGTGTGGCGAGTCTATTGGCCGCAGCCCACGCTGTAGAAACCAAGGCGTTACTTACGTCTGCGCTTGTGGATTCCAGGGTCCTTGAACACAATTGGTGATTTTTATGGGAATGGTCGCATTAACTTACAAGGTCATGCCTGACTCAAACGTCGACGACGTTTCAGCAGATGACATAGCAGCACAAATTACAGCACTAAAGGACGATGTCTATGATGTCCAACTTTGCGAAACCAAGCCTCTGGCTTTCGGTTTGAAATTCATTCAAGTTCATGTCGTCATGAATGATGGCTCCGGACTTTCAGATATATTCGAAGAAAGTATGCGTGCTATACACGGCACTGGCGAAATCGAAGTACTTTCGATGGGCCTTCTTTGAAAGATAAAAATTACTCCTACATTTGTAGGAATAATTTCACAATTGGTGTAACGGAGTTCGCATGAACTCTCTTAGCAAAGTAGTAGCATAACTTCCGGAAGGTAATGTGAATCTAAATCTGATACAAGCTCCTTCTGGATGCCACAAGTCACCTTCTTGAACGCCATCATTCCATTTCTCACCCATGGTTTCGCCGCCTGCTATTGGAACACTTTCATATTGGAATTCACTAAATGTGGTGACGAGTGGTCGACGAGTACCCTTAGTAGTGAGTCGTCCAATACGCTCAACTTTCCATGTAGTTTCAGCAAGACCCATTTCTTCTAGAACTGAGTTTTCGATTTCTCCAAATCTACCATCTGGGCGTGCAACTGTCGCACCAGGTAACTGGCCAGTTACAACTAATCTTCCAAGATTACAATTACGTGAAATCCGACTCAATGTCCTTTCTTCAACAGCAACCATAGATGATGTTTCAAGTTGACCATTTTCATCAACTCGTCCTACTAAATCTCCAGTTACTGGATTGGAAAGTGAAATTCCTGCATCGATTCGTGCTTTTATTGTACGATTAAATGCCACAGATTGCAAAGAGTGGACAGTCATCAATTGCAAATTGTTTGGAAGCTTTCTAAATGCTCCAATCCAATCTTCAGGGTTGGAAATTAGGTGTCGCAACATGTCCCTTTCAAATCCTAACCAATGAGGAATGATTTCTAAGGCCTCATCAGTTACCCCATTGTCACGAATGTGTTTTCTAAAATTAGCGACATCATCATTCTCATCGCCCTCCATGCTGAGATAAGACATTACTGCGCCTTCCCAATCATTGGTGATTACATGTCTTCCAACAACTGGCGTTACAGGACGTCCTGCTCCAAACCTTTGCGGGCCGATCCAATTAGGGAACAAACCATTTCCTAGATTTTCCTTCATTCCAGATTCAATTTTGGAAATTCGTTCCATAGCTTCCGATTCGCTCATTGGGCTACCATCTGCATGGCAGCAGCCTCTAGCCACGATTGTGAATCTGTTGCCTCTGTGGTTTCCGAAGCCAAGTTTTTGGTGAGTTCGACCAATGATTTCAATCTCCACATCTGGAATGTTAACCTGTGCTACCTTTTTTTGAGGCGCATCAATAATGAAAACTTGTCTTGTAATTGCTCTCTTATCTTTGGTTCCTGCAAAAAATATGCGGTTTCGTGAGATGCCGCATGCTGAAGCCAACTTGGAAATGAATCTGTTAGTTTCCCAATTTGTCAAAGTGACGTTGGCAGCAGTGAACCTACCTTTGGAATCTAAACTAATTTTAGTTGATATCTCTTCAACCCTGAAGTCAGAGACTCTAGATTTCAGTACTCCGCCAATTCCTTCAGAATCAACTGCGAAACCGGTTAAGCCAATAGAATTGGAGAGGCTATCCTCGTCAGACATGTGTTAACACATCTCAAATTTTTAGAGCAGTGTAATCGCCTTGGATATCACTGAGAAGTTTCTTTAGAAGTTTTGCAGGGTCAACTCCCTTATTTGTGCGAATGAAGAATTCTGGTTCATCCAAATCTGGGTGACCAGGGAAATAGTTCGCATAGTCTACTCCTTTGTCGGTGTTCAGCCTCTCGCGGAGGACTTGTAGAGAGGTGTGAGACTCTCCGATAAAGCGTACACGAAGTTCTGTTTTATCCTGTTGAAGTACCTTGACTGGCATAGTGACCGATGTTGGCGTCCAGCCTCGCGTTCATGAACCTTTGGACATATATGATTCAAATCGCCGTAGGCGAAGGAACTTCGAAACGAGGTTTTTTTGACTTTTGCACCCTTCTCGCTTTTGTACTGAATCGGGCCCCCCGTGCATGTGAGTGCTAGTGCAATAGAGGACAGATTGCGTGGGCAATCTGCTACTTTCCGTAAGTACTCATGGCCAATTCTAATCGCTTCCGTTCTCTTAACGGCGGGCCTAGTGGTGGATTTAGCAGTAGTAGACACTCCTTCATTCCACACTGATTTGTCTGATTTCGCCCCAGAATCTGAATCTTCTGATGCTTACGAAAGAATTAGTGAACATTTTACTAATGAGACGCGACCAATGTTTGTACATGTAACTCGGGATGATGGCGGCAACGTATTGGAAATGGATTATCTTAACCAGATGAATACTCATTTACAAGAGGTCCAAGATGAAAGTGAGAGTCTTCAAAACCTTGTTGGAAATTGGATTACAGCGCCATCGATTTTACAATTAGCGCTTGATGAAGAAGCCAATGGGACCCTGTTATCTGAAGTTCAGGACTGGGAAGAGATGCTGAATTTAGTAATCGATCTCAACGAATCAGATTGCCCAGGGGATGTTTCGAAACAGCGTGAAGTCTCGCAGTTCATTCTTGATGGAATGTTGCACAAGGATTTTGATGGAACTGAAATTTGTCTTTGGATTGAAACCAATGGTGAAAACGGTTCAGCATCAATGGATTCATCTTCAACACTTTGGATTCTAGAAGTGGACCCTAATCTATCAGCCGAAGAACGTAAGGTAAAGGAAGACCAACTCCGTGACTTATTCCATGAATTAAGTGAAGATTCTGACCTGAATTATGGCGTAGCCTCCCTAGGCCTGATTTCACACGACATAGATGAAGGGACCTTTGACAATCTGGCGACTTTGATATTGTTGGCGGTACTAGTGGTTGTCGTTTTGCTTGCAATTTCCTTCCGCAGTGTCCGTGGCGTAGTTTTCCCATTGGTGGGACTCTCCTTTGCACTGATCTGGACATATGGACTGTTGAATCTTGCAGGGGCAAGGTTCACTGCATTAGAGGTGGCTGTAGCTCCTTTGGTACTTGGACTTGGAATTGATTACTCCATACATTTGCAAAGACGTTACAATGCCTTTAGGGAAGAAAATGATGATGCTGCTGATTCATGGCTCGCATCGTGTGCAAGGCTTTCAACCCCCCTATGTCTTGCTGTTATCACCACAGTTGCGGCATTCTTAGCGAACATTATCTCTCCACTTCCCCCATTGGAAACTTTTGGAATTGCTTTAGCCGTGGGAGTAATTTCAGCATTCATCAATGCAACAGTAGTTGTTGGAGCATTACATGTCGTTCTTGATTCTTCGAATAATGGCCCTCCTGCTGAGCCGATACGCATGCCTCGTTTGTCAAAGAAGTTAGTTGACCTTCAACGCTCGCAGCAAGCGATTGTTTTCATTACTGCTCTGATAATTTCAGGAGCCTCTATTATTGGAGCAATGGGTCTTGAGACTGAGTTTGACCTTACAGATTTCTTAGATGATGATATGGAAATAATGCAGGTTAGAAATCAATTAGATTCTAGCTATGAAAGTGCTGGTTGGAAAGTTATTTATGTTATGATGGAGCCTGCCGAAAAGGACGGTGAAATCGACTCTGATTTCACATTACTAAACGAAATGCGAGGCCTTCATTATGATTTAGCAAATAATCACGATGTCGTAGGAGGGGGCGGTTCTGACGCTAGTCCTTCTTACGAAGGGCCATACAAAGTGCTGTACGATGCAGTTGACAATGATGTCCTGTTTGGTGAAGAGTTTGGCTTAGTAATTACAGGAGGAGACCTGCGCCGTGGAGATGCATCTGTATTCGATTTAGGAGCTGCATTCGCAAGCCTATCCACTAACCAATCAATTGCCGACCCGTTTACTGGTGATTCTTGGGCCGATCGCATTGAGGAAACCGTACACCTTGATGGAGAATCGATTCTGCACATCAGGATTGAAGTTAGAGTGGATGCATCCACATCAAGTGAAACTAGTAGAGTTGTGAAGTGGTTCGAGGAAGAACTAGGTTCAGAAGATGATAATGGTAAAATGCGTAGTGAGTTATCTAATTCTGCTAAGGTCTATGTCACTGGTGATTTAGTAGCATTACAGAATGTTTTGGATGGTCTTAATTCATCTCAATTATCTTCAACCGCTATATCTTTCGCTGTCTCCTTTGTGGTTTTGCTACTGCTTACAAGGAGAGCAGTACCTGCAATGGTAGTTCTTACGCCTGTGGTTTTGGCTACCCTCTGGGTGGTTGGTTCAATGGTTGTTCTCTCCTTGAAATGGAACGTACTAACGGTTATGGTGACGGCGCTCTCTCTTGGAATCGGTATCGACTATTCGATTCACATGTGGCGTCGATTTGAAGATGAGAGAAGTCGGACTGAAGATGTCTGGGAGGCGTTGGAAGAAACAATTTCGACAACTGGTGTTGCTCTTGTTTTGTCCGCTGGGACAACTGCTCTTGGATTCCTGGTCCTACTTCTATCTCCAATGCCTGTAGTACAGCAATTCGGATTGGTAACCGCACTAACAGTTACCTTCTCACTAGTCTTGTCAATTATTGTACTTCCAGTGCTTCTGATGATGTCAGAAACAAACTCAACTGGTAGCGAGTGAATCGATTATCGGATTCATTTCAAGACCTTGTTCTCGGCTAATCAGACATAATGCCAACCAGATTGTGCAGTATCGAAGCGCCTTGACTTTACGTTCTGCTCTTCTCTTGACTTCACTGCTTTCAAGCCCTGCTTGTTTGGCAATATAGCGAATAAGTCTCTTCTCTACTCTTGAGCGTGGGTCAGAATCTTCCACCACCTCTTTTGGTTTGATAACCGGTACAGGAGTTATTGGAACAGGTGGTTGTTCGGTTTGGTACATCTCGTTTACAGCGGGGTCAGTCAATCTCGACGGCCTAGGTTGCCAGCCAAGTGGGGCACGAATGTCTCTGAGGTCACAGTTAGCGGTTAAAATTCCATTTTCGTCTTTCAGCCAGCCAGCAAAAGTAAGGGCTTTGATGGCGTCATGTGCGGTCTCAGTATCCATCCAACCCATGTCGTAGGAAATTATCCTCTCAAGGTCATCAGCGCTTTGAGAATCTCCCATTCGGAAACAAATCGCTAAGACTCGCTTGATGTCTTCTACTTCATCAGACATTTGATCACTCCAATTTGGTAAAGGAACCATCTTCTTCTAATTTCCATCTACCAAGAGATTCACCGGAATAGAATGTACCCTCGTCGAGGTATTCATACTCGCCTCCTCCAGGTAATGCTTCGTATGAAGACACTTTTTCCTGCTTAGTTTCATTGCCAGGCAAAGTAGAAAGAGATAATTTGGCCATCGCCTCAGATATGTCCACAGGATTGTTTTCAGCAGGTGTCTCTTGAGGCTTTGGCTTTGGAGGTGGCCCTTTTTTCAGTGTCTTGGGTTTGTCCTCAGTATTCCTCCTCATGCTCATTGGTGGACCAGAACGAGGTAAGTTCTCCAGAGATGGTAACTCCTTGGCTGCTTGTGACAACTCATCTCCACCTTTCCTTTTGAGGATTAATAGGGCACCGATTAGAATCATCAATCCCAATCCAATTCCTGCATAAAGTGCTATGTTAAACTCCTCAGGTCCACTATAAGTCTTTGAAAATGAATTATCTTCTTCATTAATTTCCCAGATTTTCTGGTCTTCATCCACCGTTACCAACAGTTCCCAATCTCCTTCTGGGACTGTGACAGAAACGAGTTTAGTCACTCCTTTGCCACTAGCGATTTGAGCTTGTGAATATTTTCCTACCAGTGTTTTCTCACCATTCGAAATAGTGTATACTGTAATGTTGAAACTATCTTCCAAATCCTCTCCACTATTTACCACTGTAATCTCAACACGAATGCTCTTTCCCGGTTCAGGAGTGCCTGCTAGTCCCACTTCTGCTAATTCTATATTAGGACCAACAGCGGACAGGGGGATAGAGATCCACGGTTCGATTAGCGAATTATTAGTTGAACTAATCAAGTTCCATCCAGCCTCATCCATTCCTGAAGCCCAACAATCGATTCGCGCTTCAGGAGAAAGCAATGAAGGGTCTCCCTGCTGTGAGAAATCAAAGGTGTAAGAGAACAGAGTTTTACCTTGGAAAACAGTGTCTGGCACTTTCGATAAATTTAGACTTGGCCATTGCACATCCGTAGAAATCACTTGACATGTTAACTCCAGTTCACCAGACCATGATACTTCTTCAATGATGTTTACTCCAATTCCAATACTGGATAAATGGTACCTGGAATAGCCTTCAGTACTAGATTGCAAAATTATTGGAGCGGCAGGGTCCACTATGAATACCGGTGCATCGTAATGTCCAAGGGTTCTGGTTTCCCATGGGTCCATGAATGCTACACTCATGTCCATTATTCCGCCTGTCATCGGCATAGGAATAGTGGTATTGATGACACCATTGACCACAGTTATTGTTCCCGCACCAAACCAGCTTTGCCCTTGTAGAAGTCCCCACCAAGTTATCGATAAGTCACCCTCATAGGGTGAGGAAGAAAGTGAATGGATGATTGTTCCAGATAATCGAATCTCATCTCCAGTTGCGATAATGCTGTTGTTGGTAATTTCACCGGTTGTGGAACCGGAGACGTCTTCCGCCATATCAAGCGTAAAATCAAAGTCTTCGGAATAGATCCAAAGGTCTTCAAAAGTAGTCTTATTGATACCATCTAAATCCAGCAGATATATCTCTACCAATCCCTCTTCCAACGATGAGCGCTCTACTTCCCAACCTGAGAATAGTGTGACTGTAATAACCATGTTGTCGCCATCATAATAGTGGCTGCATTGCGTCCTATCCGAATCGATTCTTGAATCAAGAGTCGAGCATGAAGAATCAGCCACATCATAGGTTACGCCAAAATCTGAATCGGAACCCAATTCGATTCGCATGCTCATTACATCCGATATTGCATTAGCATCGCTGATCGTAACATTCCATGATATATCTCTGGAAACTTCCCAAAATTGTACTTGATTTTGATTTGAGATTGATTCAATTACAGAATTCTGGGCATCTCTAGTTTGCCACCAAATTGTATTATTTTGAATCGTGCTACCTACTATGTCAGTTCCTAATACTCTCAAATATACTGTTTCATGATCTAAATTCATGTCATCAGATTGAGTGCAATTAAACCACCAAAGACTACCATCATTCTCTAATGAGTGGTTTATTATTCTGTATTCTGCATCTTGAGCTATTGCATCTGGAATACTTCCATCTGAACCATCGTCTAATGCTTGGACCCAGATTTCAAGGCTCATGCTTTCATTTTCAAAACCAGATGTATCTGCTAATAAAAGGGAAACTTCTCTGTCGATTGCACTGTTAATGTATTCTTCATTGGTTGGGTAACTTGAGAGTATAATCGGGTTATCATTGTCCAGAGTTAACCACGACGAATTTGAGTCACTGGTCATTTGGAATGATTGGTCGCTTCGTGATTCCAATACCAATTCTACTCTTCCCGAAATATCAGTTGGGGGCGTCCATGAAATAATATCTGAGCCACCTACTGTTAAATCAGTCCAAGGAGTCGTTTCATTCACCCAATTTGTGTAATTATTAGTGTTGATGTCCATGACCCATGTGTTGAATGAAATTCTTGCTTGTATATCTCCGCTTGAGAGGGTCATGCCTGTGGATGGGAATGTATGGTTCAAGCCAACCTCCAGGGGTATGCCACCTGGTATTGCATCGCCATTGACAAATTGACCTAAGTTAGTTATTCTTACTTCTAATTCATTATCAATTTCCATAACTGAATCGTGGTTGAACTCGGTTATTTCAGCACTATCTGTTCCGACTTTGATACAAATGAATGAGATTCCTGTAAGGTCACCTAGGTCGAAACTCCAATCGATTACAGTTTCACCAACGGCTGAATAGTTAATCACTCCTGAACTTTGAATTAAAAGACCTTGAGTGTCGGATTCAACAAAATTGCTCGAGTCATGGGATAGGCGTGAATATGGTCCAAGAATCGAACCACTAGCATCGCAGGACGCTAAACCAATGTACATTTCACCATTCGACGACATGTCATGGCTTGTCTGCAAATTAACTGTCTGGGCACGAGGGTGCAAAATCGATGGAATACTTGACAAAAACGCAGCATGTTCCGCTTTGATTATCATTCCATCTAGGTTTGGTTCATCCCAATTTGGCATGTCTGTAACCATCATCTCAATTCTATATTGTATGAAATCAGCATAATCATCCAAGTCGATGTCGGTCGAGCCTAGAGGGAATGTGGTATTTTCGGTTCCGTCAGCACCAACCCAATTCATTGCGGTCAGTGAAATGGAGTTTGCTGCGGTTCTGTATTGGAATCCCAGTATACCTCCTGGCGTATTGCTCCCCATCAACTCTAGTTGAACTGGAGTCGCTCTGCCATTTGCGTTAGGCCTCAAATCAATTGCAGGTGATGTAATCCAGCCTGAATGGTAATCGCTCTTGTTTTGATATTCGTAGTCGGCTGAAAACATCTGGCCCCAACTTGAATATGGGTATGTCGACATATCTCCTGATGCCCATACAATATCCCCATTTATCTCTTCAACTTCTAAATCAAAGAGACCGGCTGAACCAATGTCGTTACCTGCTGACCATGTGTCTTCTAACGGGTTCCAATGATATACTGACTTTTTCGTTCCACCGTTGAAACCTCCAACGAGTATTATCTCGTCATTGAGTACAGTTCCAGCCCATCCAAACATTGCATTTGGAAGTGCAGAAAGATTAGTCCAAGTGTCTGATACGGGGTCGTATCTCTCAACATAATCGAGAGCTTGACGATTCCAGGTCTGCGTTCCTTGGAAACCCCCCATTGCATACAATTGACCGTGGAAATTGACCAGTTCGAAAGAGGCACGGGGCTGATTCATATCAGCCATTCTTGACCACTGGTCATTAACAGGGTCATATCGGTAAGTCCGATTAGTGGCATCATTTGCTGAGGGATTTCTAACTCCTCCTGCATAGTACAGATATCCATTATCTTCTGCCATGCCTCCTAACCCTCTTTCATTATTGGAAGGCATAGGTGTCCCATTGTACCATGTGCTATTTGCTAAACTAAAGATCTGTACTCTGCCAGTTGGGTATTCTGCGGGATTTGAGTTTCGGTACCAGTCTCCAACCAATATTATCTGGTCTCCAACAAGTTCAGCTTCACAGTACTGCTGGTCATATGGCATGAGAGTCGGTGCGGGTTGCCAAGTTTTGTTTCCATTATCCATGATTTCAATCATGTCTGATGGCAATTCATCGCCATTTTGTGATGGGTTCGGGTCGATTCTCCCCCCCATTAACCAAACTTCATCCAATGAATCGATTGCTACTGAGCATGCCCCTGTAAGTAAACTTACGAGGCCCTGCCCAGGAGCAGTCCACTGAATATTAGGGCGGCTAACATGAGATTCACCATCAGGAGTAGTGTAAACATCGTCTTCATAGTAACCAGTTTGATTGAATGCTACGTCTTCTTGATATGATTGGAATTTCTCTTGCCCAATTAGTTGTTCACAAGTAGCCGACCACGATTGCAAAAGGAATAGGATGACGATGGATGCTGCCAAAACCCCCCTACGCATACCTACCCGTGTGTGCGTTAAGGGTTTGATAATTGTGATTCGATTTAATGGCAGAAAAGAGGAGGGTTCATGACCTTCGATGTTATGCCCGGTTCGCAATGTCAAGAGAATACATAGCGCGCGACCCTCGGACCGGCCGTCCAATTAACGTTGGAGGAGGCCGTAAAAAGAGTAAGCGTAGCGATGTAAAAGAAGGGCCCTGGATGGCAATTCCACAACAAGCAGTCATCCCTCTTGCCACCGGAGAAATCGACACTTATCGTGTCGCTTGGAAGGAAAAAGATTTCCATATGGGGAGGATAGATGGAATCATGGCATTATCCGTGCTTTCTGGTGTATTGGCGCACAAGGGACACAGTATTCTTCTCGACAGTTTGGTGCATGATGACATCGAAGTAAGAATCGCTGGACTTTCAGCATTACCTTCTGTTGCAGAAACATGTCCAGATGAATTATTTGACCATCTTTCAGTACTTTTGGATGACAAAGATGCTTCGGTTAGGATGGCCGCAAGTGAATGCTTGAAGCGAGTCGCTCCAATATTCCCTTCTGCTACAGAGAGTACACTTTCATTCGAATTAAGGCACGAAACACGTGCTAGAAGAGACGCCGCTTTCGGTGGCTTGGGGGATTTGTGTCAAACTTGGCCTGAAGTCGCTTGTGACCATCTTGATGAATTATTGCAAGAGGAAAACCTCGAGTTGAGAAGGAAAGCTGCAGGGCTTTTGCGTAGAGTCTTAGCAAAAGGTGGAGCTGCTGCATGGGATTTGATTGGATGGGCTCTGGATGATGTAGATGTTGAAACCCGCAGACAAGCTTCGAAATGCTTGGTACCGCTTGCCCATAGAGAGCAAAGAATTGCGACTATACTCGCTGAAAGAGCAATTTTAGATGCAGATTCCAAGGTTATGCTATCTGCAATAAAATGTATTGAGGTTCTAGACACAGACAATGGAAGAGCCAGAGATTTGGTTCTGACCGGTTGTGCTCACAAGAACCCAAGTGTTCGCTTAGCATGTGTTATGATTTTGCCTAGACTGATGGGTGATGAGATTTTGCGTAATCATTGTAATGCATTATTACGAGAGGAGACTGATGAAAGAATCATATCTGAACTCAAACAAATGTCCTTCGATGCTCAGGTTGAAGGTACTGAGGCACAGAAGAATGCCTTCTTGGCTCCGTCTCCTAAGGTCCCACAGATCGACCGGGAAATAGCAGAATCTCAGGGTCAAACCGTGGGATTGGAAGACCTTGAACCCCCAAACAAGCCAGATGAGAAGCCTCGGCATGGTTAAGAGGGGTGTGTCGGTCGGCGAATCGCTCAAGGAGTTGAACTCATGACTGAGGAAACATTCAATGGTAAAGAGAAGCAATTTGATGACCTATGGGACGGAGTCACACCTAAGGGTGTAAATCGTACCAAGTCTCTGAAGTTTAGACAGTACATTCTCGAGCATGTTCGCCAGATGCAGCGTCCACTTAACCGAGAAAACGCATTCAAGTATTGGATGGGAATTCTGAAAGAAGAGGCTAAGGACAAAGACAATTTCTGAATTGACACGAGGGTCACCCCTCGTCCCGGTGGCCCATAATGGGAAGGGACGAACTGAGGGCCACAAATGTTTACCACAACTCCATTTTCTGCTTGGAATCTAAAAGATGAGTTACAAGAAGGACTTTCCAATTTAGGTTGGGAGTTTTCAACTCAGGTTCAAAAAGAAACAATCCCTATTGCCCTTACTGGTAAGGATGTAATTGGACAAGCAAGAACCGGTTCTGGTAAAACAGCGGCTTTTGGACTTCCTACAATGAACGCATGCCAGCCGACTGGTGAGTTACAAGCACTGATACTAACTCCTACACGTGAGTTAGCAAATCAGGTTGCTGAAGAGTTGTCAAATCTTCAAGGAAACTGTGGTCTTACAATTCTAACTGTTTATGGTGGAACCGATTTAGAGAAGCAAGCACGTACTTTGAAGAAAGGTGTGGACATAATTGTAGGAACTCCTGGTCGTGTAATGGACATGACTGAGAGAGGCCATATCGATCTAGCCAAACCAGGATTCTTTGTTCTCGATGAGGCAGATAGAATGCTGGACATGGGATTCTTTCCAGATATCATGTGGGTCATAGAGAGAATGACTAGCCGCTCACAAACACTATTGTTTTCCGCTACCTTCCCTCAGGAAATCATTGATGCTGCTAATGAGTTCATGAACGAACCAGAGTTCGTAATGACCAACACTGAGAAACTTGACATTCCACCTATCGATCAATACAGTGTCAGAATAGGTCGTGCAAACAAACTGTGGGTAATTGGACGACTTCTCTCAAGAATGAGTGAAGAAGACCAAACAATCATTTTTACAAATACCAAGAGAATGGTGGACTTACTCGTCCAGCGTCTCAAGAAACATCGCTTCGAGGTTGAGGGAATCCATGGGGATTTGTCTCAGAACCAAAGAGAGAAAATCATTTCCAACTTTAAGGACGGAAATTCAAGAATAGTAATCGCTACAGATGTAGCTGCTAGAGGAATAGATGTAGATGGAATTACTTTGGTTGTGAATTATGATGTGCCAGATGATGTTGACAGCTATGTTCATCGAATTGGAAGAACTGGAAGAATAGGCCGTAAAGGTGAGGCTTGGGTTCTTGTTGGACGTGACGATATTCCTCAATTGAACAAAATCATTGCAACTCACTCACTTGATATCGTAGTCAGTGAAGCACCCGAATTGCCAGATGGTGTTAGCCGTGACCCTGTTCGAAAGCAAGAAGACAATGCAGAGGCTGCAGATGTCTTTGGCATGGTACCGATTAAAATCAACACTACTTCAATGTCCAAATTTGCATTGGTAGATGAAATAACATCTTCACTAAAGTGCAACGAATTAGCGGTTGGTGACATCGTGATAAACGAAGACCATACCGTTGTCGAAGTTCACAACAAGCATGCTTCCTTAGCGGTAAAGTCTTTCAATTCCAAGGATATCTCGGCTTCAATTATTGAATCTTGATTATTCTTCTTCGTCTTCGATTGGCTTATCGATGGCGATTATAGTACAAGCAAATCCTAGTAGCCCTAGTGTTGCTAATGACCATGAAGTTTGGATTTCTTGTGTCCAAGCATCTCTAGCATCTCCACAATCTCCGGTAACGCTGGAATAAAACTCACACATGTCTACCGTCTCTTTTGCTGCCATGGCAGCATCATCTAAGAGCACATTAGTAAATGCACTAATTATTAGTAAAAGCGAGATTGCTAAAACCGCTTTGTGAACATTTGCCCATTCTTTACGGTAGATGAATTTCCATTTCCCTCTGCTTGAAGCCTGCTCCTTTCTGATTAGGTCTCCTGCATTAACCCATTTGAACCACGCTAGCCACATCAATACCAGAACTATCAGGAATCCCCATTGGTAGACAAAGGCATGGAAATCATGCATTGGCTGTTCGCAATACAGCATATTTGGGTTTTCGGCACAGCCTGAAACAGCCATTGGATAGAGTATTAGTAATCTGATTATGTTCAACACATAAACAATCCCGCATGCGACTACAGCACTTTTTATTCGCAGGCGTTGAGGCACACCCGTGGTCATCATGATTAGAACTGTAATGAATATCATTTCATGCACGCCTGCGCATTCATCAGAGACATACAGTCTAATCTGGTCTCCCCAAAAATCAGGGTGTTTCAGGGTGACCAATGTCTTCCAGCCATTATATTCTGAAAGTGTAGCTGCTCCCGGCCCATAGATTAGTTCAGTTAACTGGTACCAAATCCACGCTTCCGATTCTTGAATAAATCCTAGAGTGTTAGTTGGCTGGGTGATAAACCAATAGAATATCTCTACAAGTATCAGTGCTAATGGAATCCTAAGGTATCCCTTTGCTAGTGTTCCAAATTCCCCCCAAGAGATGTCTTCGACCTCCTCGACTAGGGGTTTGGAATCTCCGGTCATGGCTGGCAATATCCATCTTCATTCATGAAGTCTCACTTGTACGAGGGTTCAAGTTGCCTATCCCCTCGCCTAAATCGTGGAGCCGACGCACAAATTGGATGTGCTGGGACATTATTGTCCTGTACCGGTTAGTAAGGCTCGCCAAGCATTGACTGATTTGCATGGCGGTGATGTATTGTTAGTAGTTGCAGATGACCCTGAAACTATGCACGATATGCCACTTTTAGTAGAGAGGTTAGGTCATCGGCTAGTCGATGTCCTCAAATCCTCTGGCGAATTCAGTTTCATTATCGAGGTATGCGAATGAGTGTAAGTGAGGTCCCCAGCGAAGCTCGCCTTCCAACTGAGCATGGTGAATTTAACATCCGTGTTTTCCATGAACAGGATACTGGTCTTGACCATGTTGCTTTGACGATGGGTGATATGACTGGTCCAGATCCCGTTTTGATGAGAGTGCATTCAGAATGCCTAACTGGAGATGCGTTTGGTTCGCTTCGATGTGACTGTGGTCCACAATTAGATGCTGCAATGAAAGCAATCGCTGACAAAGGATGGGGAGTTATACTGTATCTGCGTCAAGAAGGAAGAGGGATTGGACTTCATGCTAAAATCCAAGCATACCACTTACAGGACCGAGGTGCAGACACTTTAGATGCTAATCTGATGCTAGGTTTGCCGGGCGATGCACGTAACTATAGAATTGCTAGCACCATGCTTGAAGCCATTGGTGTATCTGATGTTTGTCTACTTTCCAATAATCCTGACAAGGCTGAACAACTCGAAACATATGGTATTAGCGTTGTTGAAAGAATGCCTTTGGTAGTTGGTGTAGGTATCAGCAATCGTGACTATCTGCAGACTAAAGTTGACCGTATGGGTCACAAAATAATATTCGATGGTGAGTGAATGGTTAGAATCGATGCAACTTATGATGGGAATTTACGCTGCAGCGCAAACCACGGACCTTCTGGGGCCAAGTTGATCACAGATGCTCCTGTCGACAATATGGGTAAGGGTGAATCATTCTCCCCAACCGACTTACTAGCAACTTCAATGCTGACTTGCATAATGACAATAGTTGCAATTCGAGCTGACTCTAAGGAAATCGATGTTGCAGGAATGACTGGTAGCGTTGACAAATCGATGGCAGCAAATCCACGCCGTGTTTCGAAACTCGAAATAATTGTGAATTTACCTTCAAACCTGGACATGGATGACCGTGCATGGCTAATCACTGAGGGTTGTAATTGCCCGGTGTGCATGTCGGTAAGTGAATCGATGGAAGTTGACGTAACATTCCAATGAGGTGTTGTTATTCCTAGTGATGCTAACCATTGGGATTCTGCATACAATGATGCAGACACTACAAAATTAGGTTGGTATCAGAAAGAGCATGCTGTTTCTATGGACTTGATTTCTTCTTGTGATGGTCAAAACATAATTGTTGTAGGTGCTGGAGCAACTACAATTGTGGATACACTTCTTGAGAATGATTACCAAGTTACAGTTATGGATATTTCTTCTGAAGCATTGAGGATTCTTTCCAAACGTCATGGAATAAATATGGAATATCTCCATGGAGATCTTACCAATGAGTTAGAACTTGGAGAATACAATATCTGGCACGATAGAGCAGTGCTACATTTTCTTCTTAATGAATCAGAACGGAAATCCTATGTCGCTAATATGGAGTCCAGTATTGTAAGTGGAGGCTATGCAGTAATTGAGACATTTTCTACCGATGGTGCTCAGCAATGTAGTGGTCTAAATCTGCACACTTATGATGAGGAAATGTTAGTAGAATTACTTGGGAGTAATTGGACTCTTGTGGAATCCATCAGACATACGCATGTCAATCCATTTGGTGGAGATAGGCCATATATCTCAACTATTTTCAAACATGTGTAGCCATGAACACCTTTGAGAACTGGGCCCTCTTGCGATGTCTATGTCCAAGATACTGATGATTACTGCAACTGGCGGCACAAACCGTGAACTAGCAGAGAAATTTGCTGCTACTGCACGAGAAATGGGACACGATGCAGACATTGCAGATTTGTCTGTGATGGATTTTCCAATGTTTACTGTGGCTCGCTCAAAAGAATTGGATGTCGTGCCTGGCATGGCTGAGTTAAAGAAACAAATGGGTGATGCTGATTCATGGATGATAATCGCTCCTGAATACAATGGCTCAATGCCGCCTACTCTAAACAACGTAGTCGCATGGCTCAGCACAGAATGGCAAGATTTCCGTGCACTGTTCAACCGTCGAATGGTTGGACTTGCAACTCACAGTGGAGGCGGCGGAGCTCACGTCATCATTGCTATGCGTCAAATGTTCTCATTCCTTGGCTGTATTGTGATTGGAAGAAATTGTGTATCGAACAATAATAAGGAAGCCAATCCTGAAACAATCGAAGACATGATTGGCCAACTTGCAAATTGACATCTTCAGCAATTACTAAGTCTCATGTACCTTCAGTTTGGTTTATGGAGAATAACGAGTGTTTCATCACCACAATGGGTGAAGAATGGGAAAGAATCGAAGATTGCAATGTTCATATGAACGTAAAGCGCCGACTACAGCGCACAGTTATTCGTGGAAATGAAGGAGATGACCTTCTTGATGAGGGCGCAGAATCTGCAGTTTACACAATCTCAGGGAATATGGGTATGGAACAATACAAAAGAATCCTAGCGATTTTTAGAAAGGAGCAACCTATTTTCCACGACCCATTCGAAGACCGCCAGATGAAGGCAGTATTCTCAAGTATCGATTATGACAGTAGGACTGGAGAATTCGAATTCATTCTAGTAGAAGATGCTGAGCAAGACGAAATAATGTCTTGAGATTAGTTTAAGTCCCTAGGTGACTTGAACAGACCATGAAAGGTAATGTGGCAATTACTATTGTATTTTTATTATTGACTTCGGTTCTTTTGAATTTTGAACCTTCAGTGGAATTAGAATCTGTCGGAGACGAACTTAACTCATCTACAAACTCTCCGGAAATTCA
>TARA_B110000444_G_scaffold22008_3_pt1 | contig 26764 bp, 38 predicted proteins | sample TARA_B110000444 | Tara Oceans TARA_B110000444 (sample SAMEA4398370) | marine metagenome | biome: Polar Biome; feature: [SRF] surface water layer (ENVO:00010504); material: water (ENVO:00002006), including particulate matter (ENVO:01000060) such as... | depth 5 m | reverse complement strand
CTATTCGCCATTAGCATGCCTGCGGCACAATCAGAAGAGACTCCTGAAATCGTTATTTGCGAGGCTTCAAAATGCAGTACAAGCGTCATCTGCGACCTTGCTAATGGATTTGATTTGTTTCTTACTCAACCAATCGGCCTAGTTTCTGAAGTCGGTTTTTTCGAAGAAAGGATTGACGGAGGACTGTTTACACATTCTGATGCTCTTTTTGTTAAAGCAAAAGGGACGGTCGGAACTGTATACGGTAAAAATTTGGTAACGTCTTTAGAGTTTGCAGATGGTCAAGGGGATTCATTCTTTGGCGGATTTGTTGGTCTTGAAGACGAAAACAAATATGTTGGAGCAAGGCTCGGAACTAATTACGCTGATGGAGACCTCAGTGGTGACACTGATCTGGAACTCAATTTTGGAATTGGCGGATTGCCATTGCCATTCCTCAAAGGAGTTTATGGAGGAGTTGATTGCGCTCTTGTTTCAGGAGGAGGCTACGATGTTTCGCTAAATCTTAATCGTGATATTGGAACATTCTTTAATGTCGATGTTACGGCTCTTGGAGAAGTAGGAAAAACATGGGGATATTCGGATAATTACGAATACGTCCTTGGAGCTCTTCGCGGATCGTATAATCTTTATGGCGGAACTCTATATGGTCAAGTTAGTACTGTAGACAACGAAGTCCAAACTGATGGATTTGAGAGTGTATTCCAAGTTGGTTACACATTGTCATTTTAATCAGGAAACCGCATAAATCTATTGAGAAACCCCTACCTTTTTGGTAGGGGTTTTTTTGTTTTTACGTAACTCATTGATAATCAATTCTTTAATTTTCAAACTAGTAGCTATCACCCTAACTTGTTGATTACCAATGAGTTAATCGTAAAGAATTAATTATCAATGAGTTACGTAGATTTTACTAAAAAACCGCGAAAAACACGAAAAAGAGTGAAAAAAAGTTTTAGAGTTAACCCGTTGATAATCAATGAGTTACGGAAAATGGCCGAAAGAAACTAAAAAGGTGCTAAAAAGGCTATTTACATTTTGGTGAAAGTAGGGTATTATATAATCATAATCAAGCAAGACGCTATGAAGAGAAAAAATAAGAAAACCATCCAAATCATCCGCCAGATCCTTTCAACCCTCAGTGGTGACGTTCGCCGCAAGGTGATTGTTGAAGCTGCAGAAGCCAAAGGCCTCATTGTCAATGACACTTGGCCGGTTGTCAAGCCATGCGCCAAGGGTGCTGAGCGTGGCCACTACAGTGTCAAGAAGATGATTGCCTTGGCTGATGCGATTCTCAATAATGGTAAAAAAGTTGAGCCTGTTGTGGAAGCCATTCCAACTGAGTCTGTTGATGAGTCTGGAATGTTTGAAGCCGCGGCTGCCAGGCACGAGGAAAAAAGCTACAGCAACCTTTCATGGGGAGAAGTTCCATATACCGAAGATGACGTAAATGACGAGCTTAGCCTCATGGGAACTTACCTTTAATATAATAATAGTATGAACAAAGAAGATAACAAATGCTGGCCGTGTAATGGATTAGGCTACCATATCGAGAGTTGTATTGAGGCTGATGGTAGTCGTTCAAGAGTTAAGATAAGCTGCTCATGCTGTGATGGTAAGGGTGTTAAAAATAAACTCAGTTATAATTAGGTATGACAAAGCTAGAAGAGATGATGGAAGCACATGAGGACGCTATCAAGATGTCTAAGGAGTGGAACTGCTCTTATGAAAAGGCATTTAGAAAGGTGTGGGATTGTGTCTGGTATGATGAGGAGGGAGAGGCTAGAGACAGACCATCCGAGAGAAAGGTGCCTACCTTATTAACTCCCGGAGTACGAAAAAAAGCGCATTTTTAGCAAAAAAAGTATTTACATAGCGCAAAAAATGTGCTAGAATATACTCAGAATCAAGCAAGAAACTACATTATGACTACCACAACTACAGACAAATTCACCCAGGTTTTTACTCAAATCAACGAAAACTATGGCGCACACGATTGGGATGGAAAGGGCGAATGCTCTCAATATTGGAAATCTAAAGGAGGCACAACGTATGTCCTTGAGAGTGGAGTTGATGTCGATGCCTTTATCAAAGCTATTGAAAGCGAAGATGAATATTTCACCGAGAATGTCGTTCACCAGAATGTTGTTGAAGACCCATATGAGGATGTTGAGTCTTGGGATCCACCAACATTTGTTACAAGTGCTCATGCCGGGTTTTTCCTTGATTTAACACAAACAGGTGAAAATAGCTCTATAAACCCAAAGATTGCAGTAAAAAAGACTGTCACGTGTCTTAGTTTTAAGGGCGATTTCAACCATCTTGAAACAGTGTACACTACTGTTGATGGCGAAATGCTTTCATCGTCTAACATTGAAGCTTGGCTTAAAGCGAATCCTTCTCGTTAATAAACCTAAACTACCGCAAAAAAAGTGTTTACATAGCGCAAAAAATGTGCTATAATATAATCAGAATCAAGCAAGACACTATGAAAGAATTGAAAGAACGTATCAAAGAGTCATTGGAAGCAGGTCACATTAGCGAGGCTGATGCTAGAGAGATTTTAAGAATGTCCGAAATGACTAGTGGCAAAACCAACAATATTATGAGAATGGAACTTACTGACAGTGATAAGGAATATGCTAAAAGGCATGGTCTATCTTACGGAGAAATGAGAGACTTTAAGGAGGATCAGATCCGTGAAGAAGAGATGATGGTTACTTGGTATCAGATGAAAGAGAAAGAACGTAAGGACTTTAAAAATAGCCCACAAGCTATTTACCCAGCATGGTAAACGATATGACAGCGAAAAAAGAAAAGGACATCTATAGAGTACAAAGAGGTGAAAATTACTCGCTCTATACAAAGAACGGTAAAAAGCACAACCTCACCGGGCCCGCTTTAACAATAGGAAGTGATGAGTATTACTACGTCAAAGGTGAGTGCTATACCTGGAACCAATGGAGCGATTATGTCGCTGCTTATACAGCGTACGAAGCATCCGGGGATGTGGAAAAGGAGTCTTTCGCAAAGGCTTCTGATTCTCCCGATGGAATATATGTTTACACGAAGAAACACTAAAATCTGTAATACAGATTAAAAAAAGTGCGACTTTGAGCAAAAAAGGTGTTTACATAGCGCAAAAAATGTGCTATAATATAATCAGAATCAAGCAAGAACTACCACAATGAAAGAAAATAAAGCACTAGATAATGGACTGGCATGGATCAAACAACAGCTCCGGACCTCAACACCACCACGGGCTGAGCTCCACAATCTCGTCAAAGAGGCAGCTACTCAATTCAACGTTGAATTAGATCTGATGTGCCGAATAGCTGAGAGCTCAATCACTCACACCATCGCATTGACCGACTTTACCGAGTTGTAATACCGATTAAAAAGTGTTTACATAGCGCAAAAAATGTGCTATAATATAATCAGAATCAAGCAAGGACTACTACAAAATATGACAAAAGAAGAAAAGACCGCAAAAGCAGAAATGGTTAATGAGTACATCGAATCAGGCGCGCATGTGTTTATTGCGCTTACCCCTACCCGCGGTAGTATCTTCTCTGCAGAAGGTGTTATCAAACGCCTAGACGCAAATGGATGGTTTCAGGTTGAGTTTATGGGATCAATCGATGGTTTTCATATTAGTCAAATTGAAAATATCTGTACAGACACGTTTTAAAATTTTTCACCTAATGATGGTGCGTCAAGTGAGTATAAACACGGTTAAGCGATAGAATAAGACGTTAAATAATGAACTATCGTGGGAGTAAGGGTGCCCTCAGAGAAAGACCCTCAACTTTAGGAAAACACAAAATAAAATACGGCGCGGTCATCTAACTGGTAAGATCTTCTATAGAAGGAATGCAGGTTCAAAGCCTGCCCGGGCCTGCTCCTAGCAATTAACGAGGCGTCAAAATCTTCACGCCTACAAGCCAGTAATGGTAGAGGCTAGGTGGGAGTATAAAAAAATAGGTATGAAAGATAATAAAGAATGTTGGCAGTTGTTGGTAGAGGCACTTGAGATCGCTCCATCTCAAGAAGTAAAAGATGCTATTGCAAATGTAATTGCCCTCCGCATAAAGGAACTCCAATATAATTAGATATGGAAGAAAGTAAAAAAGGATGGGAAGATTTCTGGTATGTATGGGAAGAGTATAAGAAATATGGAAAGAACCAGATGATGAAAGAAAATAAAGAAAGTGAAGTCGTTACACAAGTAAGTATTAAGTCAAGTAATCCTAATTGGAATCCTGTCTTTAATAGTCTTAAAGTTGGACCAGACGATGAAGGAGGGGGATCTTATCTCAAGATCATTGGAGAAGATATTGATGCATCTAAGGATGTTGATGGCGAGGGTGTTAGATTAGATTGGGAAGAGTGGGATAAACTAGTAGAAGTAGTTGCCAAGTATCGTAAAGATTGGGAGTAGAATAAAAAAGCACTATACGCAAAAAAAGATTTACAAGCCGCTAAATTCGTGCTATAATGGTACCACAATCAAGCAAGACGCTAACAAACAACAAAGTAGAAAAAATATATTATGGGATTCTTTACAGAAATTAAAAGCCTCGATGAAATTGAACAATTTGAAATCGAAAAAGTTGGTATTAAAGACGTAAATAACAGGGCGATTCCTGGTGTTTTCTCGGTTCAACGTACTGACACCGCACAACACTTAGGAGTTGTTAAGAAAAATTATCGTCCTATTCAAATGTCTGAAATGCTTGACATTATTGATACTGCATCAAAATCAGTAGGAAACATTTCACATACTGGATGGGCATCATCTCGCAATGGAAGTCGTATCGTTATTAAATCAAGGCTTGACGATGAGATTAATGTAGACGGAGACGTAGTTATTCCTCACTTCTATTCTGTTATTGATAATAGCGGAATGGGCAGTAACAAAACTCTTCCTTCTACTCAGCGAATTACTTGCGATAACGCTTTGCACCTCGTTAACGTTCATGGAAATATGTACAACGCAACTCATAATAGTACGTTTGACGAAAAGGTTTCCTCGTTGATCAACAAAATTACAGCAAATGTTGACATCACTAAAAACTTTACCAAGACGGTGAAGAAATTAAAGAGTCAAAAATTTACATTTGATCAAATGGTTGAATTAGCTCAAACGCTTATTCCTCTTAAAAAGGATGAGACACAGAATCGTGCTAAAAAACGCGATAAACTTATCGGCCTTTTTTCTACTGGAATGGGCAACGTCGCGGAAAGTAGATGGGATGCTCTTAACGCAGTGACCGAATACGAAACTCACTCAGGTAAGCAATCAACTGAAAAGTTTTTACGTTCTTTCGCTAAAGACACACTGTCGCACAGAGCACACGCACACCTTGCAGACTTCGCATGAGAGTAAAAGAAAAAATAAAGGACATTGTTACAACGGCTTTGTACTATACTTTACTCGGCTGGTTCGCAATGAGCGTGGCAGGATTAGTGGCAGGATTTGGTTGGGCTATATATACTTACACACGATGAATTTAAAAAAGATTATGGAGAAATTACGTATAACTCCTAGGAAAAAGAATAGAGAGGCTGTAGAAAAATTTCAAGCCCGCGGAGCTGAGCTTGAAGCTGCAAAGCTTCTCTCCCAAAAATTAACAATTCAGTATATGAATGATGGAGAATCGTATTTCAAAGCAAAACAAAAAGCCGAGGCTGAAGCGACCCTGCCTATCGTGGATCGTAATTCTACTGTCAAATCTGATAAACCTACTTTTGAATAGACGAAATTATCTTAGAATCAGTAATGAAAGAAATCAATTATAGAGACGTTGTAAACTACCTACAAAAATTCGCCGTTGAAAATGCGAGAATTAATAGGTACTCCCTTGAAACAGCGATATGCGAAGTGCTCGATATGCTATCAGATGACCTCCGCGACACCGCTATAGAGCACGAAGATAAGAAAGAAGCTGATCAGGCGTTGAATCAGACAGTAGCCGACTGGAGAGACTCATGAGCATTTCAAGCATTAAATCTGTAATACAGATTAAAAAAAGCGCGTCTTTAGTAAAAAGGGTATTTACATAGGCCAAAAAATGTGCTATAATATATCCATGATGAATCAGGAAGCTATGAATGAAATTATGAAACACAACGAAGAAGTAACAGATTACGCCATTGACAATAAGGTCTCTTTTAAGGATGCCTACTGTAGCGTCATTGATAAAAAACTGCAAGCTGTTGAGAATGGCTTGTCAGATCTCAAAAACGAGGTCATCGAACTTCGCGAACAACTGACTAAATAGACATGAACGAAGATAACACCATTTGCTACCCGTATGCTTACGGGCGCCTTGATTCAAGTATTGAGCATCTCGCACTAGTTCTCGAGATGGATTGTATCAGAGAAGATATCGATGTAGATGAGAAGGTATTCACGATGCTAGCTGATCGAATCAAGAAGCTTAAGACTGCAGCAGTAGAAGAATCTTACGAACATACTTTGTAGTTTAAACAATGAAACTCTAAAAAATTAGTGTATGAGCAAAAAACGAATACTAGCAGCGGTGATTGTGGCTATTGCGGCTATTCTAATTAAGGTACACACTAATTTTTTTAGTGCTATTTTAGAAATGTTATTCCCAGAAGTGTTATAGTATAAATAAAATTGACTATGAAATTTAAAGGGAAAGACAATATCGTTAAAGAGGTACAAGAAAAACTTGGCCTTAAAGCGGATGGGATTGACGGCCCAAATACGTGGAAAATGATTTGGGAGAATTTAGTACATGCCGGAAAGGGAGAGCATGAAAAGCCCGAACCCCCAGTTGTTGATCTCAAAGATGATTATCCTGAAGTGTACAAAGCAAGTCCAAACCAGTCTGGAACCATTAAACCAAAATTCGTTGTGCTTCATCACAGTAGCGGAAGCCACGATGGAACAAAATCTTGGATTCTTAACAAAGCTTCTCAGGTGAGTTACCACTACCTAATTGCAGCTGATGGTTCTAGAACACAGTTTGTGTACGACACTAAAAAAGCATGGCACGCTGGTAGATCAAAATGGAATGGAATTAGTGGTCTCAATAGCCATAGTGTAGGAATTTCGTTCTACGGAAATACGCATTCTAGGACACCCAGCGCGGCCGAGGTCGACTCGGCAGCCAAGAAGTGTATCTATCTTATGGATAAATTCGGGATCGCCTTAGATGGCATCCTGACGCATAAGATGGTGGCTCCAGGGAGAAAGAACGATCCATCTAAAGAAACCTACAATCTTGTGATTGCTAGGATCAAAGAACTTACCTAAACACCGCCATAATACTAGTAATAAAAAGGAGCCACTCTAATAAAGGGTGGCTCCTTGTTTATTTTTTAACTTAAAACTTATTGATTAATAAGCATCTCTCTAAATGCGTAGTCTGAATGAAAAACTTGTCCGCGCCCATCGAGCGTTCCTTCTTGGAACTGGTATTTTACACCATCAATCAGACGGATCTGACTTGGATCGTACAGCGCCGAATTGTTCAATGTATCTCTGTTTTCTGACCAAGAGCCTTTTGATGCGCAGCTTACTAGCAGCATCGTGAGAGGAAGCAGCAATAGAATCGATTTCATCTTCTATTTTATCTATGTGCGTTTCCCGCTTCCATTCCATGTGAATTATGTACGCGTTAAGCGCAGCTGTAATGGTCTTTATCCACATGGAATTTCAGCGACTTTGTTTATTTCTTAGGGGTTTTGTCCTTTGCTTTACCGACATTAAGCGCGAGCAAATCAACAATGCTGTATACCTTAGACATGAAGCTGCCTTTCGCCGGTGTGGGCGTAAGAGCTGCTATGGATGAAGCAAGCGCAACTGTTGCAGCTGCTACACCGAACCATGGCTGGTCTTGTACAAATTGAATAAGTATTTCTATCATGTTTTTGTGTTTTTGTTAATCGGAATATGCCAACTGGATATCCTCTTGAGGTTATTTATACACCAAAGCGCGGTCCACGACATTAGAAACCGCAAAAAGGCTAAAAAACCGCAAAATGCTATGTACACGCGCTAAAAAATGTGCTATAATACATCCATGCGGTTAAAAAAGAATAAGAAATTCCTTAAGTCTGGTAGAGTTGCAGCACCTGATTTCAAATTTACAGGTGATGAACCTACATGGCACAACGTCGAGAAAGAAAAGCGCGAATCACTACTTGGCCGCTGCCTTGGGTTTTACAACTATTATCTTGATCGCGATGACTATATTCCAATTATTCAAGAATATATGAAAAACAACTCCTACAATCTTAGCGATATCAAGGTTATACCAAATGTTCCAAAAACAAGTTATATTTTCAACACTACCGGAAAGCTTTGCCGATGCTTCAATGTGGGAATGCCGTTGTTTGGTAGATATCCTGATATTGTAAAGGAAAATATTCGATCTCTTGTTTCAGAAGCTAAGGCCGAAATCTTTTCAAAAAGGAACGATCCTGTAAAGAACGAGACACCTTCTAAAAAACCAAATGTGCATGCCATCATGACCGAAAAAGTTCGGAAATCTATATTATGCGATCTTGAAGGTATGCTAGATGAATGGACGGATGCGAAGGCAAAAATTAAAAAATTTCCTATCGCATCCGTCCTCAGGGCCGAAAATATTCCAATCGCATTTCTAGGGCCAATAGTCCAATGGCTTGAACGCCATAAAGGTGACTATGGCGATGCGTATGACAAGCGATGCCCCGATATGGTTGAAGGATTTTCATATCTTTCTAAGACGCAGTTACGCAATAGAATTAAAGCACTAGATGACACGTTGAATGAAATTATATTGTATAAAGCATCGAAGAAAGGTTCGCGCAAACCTAGAACTAAAAAACCTAAAAGCGCAGATAAGCAAGTAGCAAAGCTTAATTACCTAAATGAGTCAAAAGAGTATGCAATGCAATCCTGCGATCCTACGAGAATTATCGGTGCTAACCTTTTTTGCATGTTTAATACAAAATATAAAAAAGCTACAATCTTCAAAGCGGAAAGCCGCGACGGGTTTACTGTTTCAGGTAGTACGCTAAAGAGTTTCGATTCTAGTAAATCGTTTTCCCTTACGCTAAGAAACCCGAAAGATATTCTGCCTATTCTTGCTTCTAGAACGGAAAACCAAATTGAAAAAGAACTCGCAAAACTCAAAACAAAACGCAGGCCTGCGAATGGTCGAATCAATAAAGACACAATACTAATCAGAACACTATGAGCAAAGAAAAAATAACAATCAAGCGGGCTATAACAAAGGAACAACTGCGTTTCGAGGTAGAAAAGCTTGTTCACGGAGATGGAATGACCTATACAGAATCGATCATTGAGATATGCGAGAGGCTCGCGATTGAGCCAGAAGACATGGCAAAGCTAATCAAAGGGCCATTGAAAAATAAACTCGAGGTCGAAGCAATGGATCGGAATATTATTAAACGAACAACAACAACACTATTTTAAAATATGAAAAAACTAGGAGAACACAGACAAAAAAAGCGTATTAAACGTCGCGGCATTCATGCTAAATCAAAAACCTCTACGAATAAAGGATCGGTTAATTATAAAAAACCTTACAAAGGACAAGGTAAATAAATTTAAATAATGAATAATGGATATCAAGCGTATCAAATTTACCAATCACTAAAACTTCATTTTACTTCTGACTATGATGCTGTAAAGTACAATTTTAAAACCGCTGTAAAGCAGCATAGTTTTGAAAAAAGGCGAGATCGATACTTCTTTGAAAAGCTGTCAAGGCGTTTTAAACGAGATGAGCTCGTAAATTACTTCACGGCAAATTTGCTGGAAAACCAAAATGGCTGGATTGGAGATATGTCTGATGAAGTCTATAGTGCGTTCTGTGCGCGTTATGACAAACTCACATATATGTTTGATCAAGATATTAAGAAATTAGCCGAGTCAGGCTATACATTCGACGAGATGTGTTCAACCACCGAAGATTACTCAGTAAATCCCATTTTAGAGGCTCTCAGAGCGCGTGAGATTCATCCTGAGACAGTGGTGTTGCTGGACATACTCGTTAACTTCCTGAAGCGCCTGAGGACCGCTGTGAGCGATCCATTAGGTATAAATAAGGATGCGATTGACCTACTTTTAAAGTACAAGTCAATCGTGCTGCAAAGGCCATTGCCAATGGAAAAGATTAAAAATAAGGTATTTTTATCATTTACATCTTAGCCATAATAGTGTAATATAGCTTCTGTCAGTCAAAAACAAACAAACGAAAATACACTGAAAATACAAAAAAATACTATGTCATTCGAACAACTAAAACAAAACCGTGATTCTGCGATCTCTAAACTAGTGTCTGCAGCTGATACAAACAACGAAAAGAAAAGCTATGGCGATGATCGCTTGTGGAAACCAACTGTCGACAAAGCAGGTAATGGCTATGCTGTTATTCGTTTCCTTCCGGCGGGGGGTGGTGAAGACCTTCCATGGGTTCGTTATTGGGACCATGGATTCAAGGGGCCAACCGGCCGTTGGTATATCGAGAAGTCTTTGACTACTCTTGGCCAGCCAGACCCTGTATCTGAGCTCAACTCACAGCTCTGGAATACAGGTCGTGATGAAGATAAAGAGACTGCGCGTAACCGTAAGCGCCGTCTACACCATGTTTCAAACATTATGGTTATCTCTGATTCTGCTAATCCAGCAAACGAAGGAAAGGTATTCCTTTATGAGTATGGTAAGAAGCTCATGGACAAAATCATGGATGTGATGCAACCGCAATTCCAAGATGAGAAGGCTGTTAACCCATTCGATTTTTGGGCTGGCGCTAACTTCAAGTTGAAGATTCGCAATCTTGAAGGATATCGTAATTACGATAAGTCTGAGTTTGATAGCTCATCTGAATTCCTAGATGGTGATGAAGGTCGACTCAAGGAGGTATACGACAAACTATACCCGCTAAGCGAATTCACCGATCCCGAGCAGTATAAGTCCTATGCCGATCTCAAACGTAAAATGTTTGAAGTTATCGGTGAGGCTGAGGTTGCTACTGGGTTGTCGACCGAACAGCATGTTGAGCTGAACACTACAATCGATGCGTCTCCGCAGCCATCGATGGATAGTGGAGACTCAACTGCAAACTCGAGCAATACTAGCGCTACTAGTGATGAAGAGTCCTCTGAGGATACTCTGAGCTATTTTGCTAAGTTAGCTTCGAGCTAAAGACACGTAATAAAACACGTGCAAGGGGGGATGGTGTTATAGCCATCCCCCTTTTTCTTATCTAGTCATATGACCAAGAGCTCCAGCTGATAGCTCCGTGGTGTTGCCGTAAACGTTATATGAAACACTATTGTTTGTCGTCATAATGCCTGGATGACCTGGAGGTAAGGCAGCGCCTTGGATCGCTCCACTAGGCGCCGTCTTAGCCCTTTTTTCTTCCTCCGCTTTAAGTTTTTGCATCTTTATTTCCTTTTCTAAAAGAATTTGTTTTTCTTCTATTAGCTTCTTGTTGGCATCAACCGACTGTTTAGCATTTCTTGTTCCTTCTTGAAGGTTATCAACTAAATTAAGTAATCCGTCCGGAGTAGCCCATTCAGGAAGAATGTCGGTGACTTTCTTTATCATATTTAAAAACGTCTCTTGCAAGAACAAGAAGAAACTAGCTATTGATAATCCAATTTTCTTAAGCATCAATTCAGCTCTGAGTAATGCCGGTCCACCAAATATGTCTTTCACTAAGGCCGAAATCACCTTGAAAGGAGCTATTACTATTTTTTTAATGCCATCCCAGACACCGCCAAGAGTTTTGCTCATTGCTGCAGTGTCCCACGTAAATATTGCTTTAACGAAATCAACTAAGTTACTGAAAATCTCACTTATACCGGCGAATACTTCGTCAGTATATTCACCAATTGCTGTTGCTAAGTTATCAAGACCCAGCCATTCGGCAAGCTTGGTTGGTATCCACATTAAAATTCGAATAAGACCACCAATTAATCCATCAACCAAGTCCATAATTCCTTGCTTAATACCTTCTACGATGCCTCCTTCTTTGTAACCGCGCATGAAACCTTTAACAAAATCAAATATGCCCATAAGAACAGTGATTGGCAAAAACACTTTACCTAGTATTCTTCCTATATTTTTAGCAAAGCCCATAATTGCTTTAAAGGGCCCGCCAGTTGCAAACTTTACGATCGATTTAAAAATACCAGACAACCTCGAAAAGAATCCCTTTTTTCCCCCTCCAAACACTTTTTGAAATAGGCTACTGATTGATTTAAATATCTTACTGTTTTTAAGTTTGTTTATAATTCCACCAATGAATTTACCTAGCTTACTGTTTTTAAGTTTGTCAAATACACCAGTAAAGAAACCCTTAAATCTAAGTTTCAAATCATCTAGCCATGCTGCGGCTTTGCCTTTCGTAAAGAAGTTAAGTTCCGTGCCTAATTGACCAAGAAAGCCGATGAAGACTGCGAATGGAGCTAACAATAAGCCAAGACCTAATCCCAAAAGCTTACTAAGACCACCGTCAGTTTTAGGAATTAGAGTCTTAAGACCTTCAATAAGAGAATCACCAACTCCTCTAATACCATCTGCTATATCTTGAAATAAAGCTTTTTGTTCAATGGTTCTTTCAAGCTCCTTAAGATCATTTTTCTTTTGTTGTTCAACAATAGGTTTTGCGAGGTCTTTAGAATTTTCAACGCTTACCTTTTGAGTAAGAGTTACAAAATCTTTTTTAGTTACGAATGAGTCATCAGCCATTTGAGTGTTCTTGTTTTAGGTTTTCTTCTTTAATGTGTTCTGCTAAAAGTGCGATATAGATTTCCCTCTCCCACGGAATCATATTATCCAGGTCTCTCAAACTATACTTGTGGTGTTGTAATAGAGAAAATTGAACGTGATAATAGTTTTCTAGCGTGTTATGAGAAAGGGCTAGGTAAAAAAATCACTTAGTCCTACTAGTTCTATAGTGTTTTCATGACCATTCGGTCCTTTAAAATGTACTTCGTGCGATAGTTTAGGTAGTGTTTCTACCCATTCTTTTATCTTTAGTACTTGTTGGCCGCTTAACGAATCGATAAATGTGTCTGCTTCTTTTTTTGAAACATCTGCAAATGGATAAACTTGGTCGCTATCGTAGACATTTTCGATAACTGACCGAAGGCCCGATATCATTGACTCTGTTTCGCTTTTAGACTTTTTAACAGCTTCTCTTTCAGCCTCTTTTAGACCAGGTGTTTTTAATGTTATGCCAACATCATCAGTTAGCTGAATGGTATTATCTTTAGCTTTATCAGATACCTGAACCTCAATTTGAGAAAGGTCAAGTTCTACAGCAACAAATTCACCACTCTCTTCGCATTTTAATTTTATCTTTGATGTCTCACCAACGCTTTTAGATCGTATCTGGAGTAAAATGTATTCTAGATCGGACATCGTTAATGCATAAAGATCTACTTTATTAAAAGTGCAAGATGTAATAACATCTTTCATCGCACTAATCATAGTAGAGTTTGTTCCGGCTTCCTGTGCTATCATCAAAACCTTTTCTTCTTTCACCAAAAATGGTCTAAACTCAAGAATGTCTTGAGTCGAAGGAATTGTTAGGTGGTATTTGGGTGTTTCAATTGTTGGTAATGTCATAATGTTTTTCATGTATAATTTAAATTAATTTTTTGAATATGCTTAGCTTGTTTTTAGTGCTATTCACTATTGATTTGACTGCGTCTTCATTCTCAAACTTTCGGTAAGTCATGTTAACGCTAATAGACGTAACTGTATCAGTTGAATCGTTGTTTAATTCAACGCTATTCACAGATGTTGGGTAAGCGTCTATTAAACGAATACCGTAGACAGGTGAATTATTTTTATCGAATTGTTGGATATAAACGTCAGTTTTATAATTTTGATCGTATTCTATTAAACCGGTATCAAATTCATTATCAATAATACTTGCCATCCACCGGTCAAAGAATTTCTTTACGTAATAATCGTTAGTCAATAAAAACGTGAATTCTACATCTTCTTCAACAACAGCTGTAGGATATTTTATGGGCTTAATCCCATAAGCATCGTAGTCTCCTGTCATAATCAATCTTCCAGGAAGGGAGCACGATTGGCAAAGAATATTAATATCCCTAGGATCGTTAACTATGTGATTAAAATTGCGTGTAAGGGCTGCAGCTGCTAGACTGATTAGGTCTTTATTGACTGAAGCTTGCGGAGATGTCATAGTGACTGAAAACCTATTGGCGGCAGCTAGACCACCCCGCTTCGAAACAGTTGATTTAAATTGATCCGCGGTTACTGGATTCAATGCTCCTTTTATATCGTCTATAAGTCCCATAGTTCTTTAGTTAATTTGCTTCCGTGATTTTGTCCATACTGTAGCTTTTGTATTTTTCTTAAACTGCTCAGATGGTAAAAATAAAACTGATTCCCAGTGTTGTGCTGGGATCTCTACGATGCGCGATTTGACGTGGTCGTTTAAATAGCGTTTATAACATGGCGCGAAATATCGCAATCGCGCATTAGACTTTAGAAAATCGTACTTTAGGCGAAGCCGTGTTGTCTTGTTATATTTCTTATTATTTGTGTAATTTTGCAAATTATCAAATAAAATAGCCCGGAACTTGTGAGGTAGATAATGCATATTCAGCCCTGTGAATCCTCCCTTTGCCTTTTCAACTAGGAATATTAAAGGAAACCGATCATAATAAGGTAATGTTTTTTTATGCTTAGGATCATATACGTACATAAACATTCTACCAACTAAAGGCTTATTTGTGTAATCAAAATTCTCGTCAGCGATCAGTTTCGGTCTGGAAGGCATCGTTATATTGCGCATTTGCCCCTTAAACCACTTAAGCGACTCTGCGGTATTGCGTTCAATTCCAAGTCCTGATGCTTTATCCTCGAGTCTGTTAATAAACGTTGCCATCTGTATCTATTTATAGGATTTTTATCCCAAATGATCTTAAAGTATCTTCGTGCCATATTTGAAATACCATTCCATGCTTATGCGCAAAGGCAGTGGCAGCTTCCCATTTTGATTGGTTTTTAGCGTATGTCATTACTTCGGTTATGTACCTTTTTGTCCTCCGCCTTTCCTTTGGAGGTTTAGTTTGGTTTTTTGGTTTAATTTCTATTAGGAACACCTTACCATCCTTCATTCGAATAAAAAGATCAACAAAGTATCTATGGATTTTTCCGTCAGTCTTACAGCGGTACGGAACAATGACTTCCTCAGAATTCCAGCCGATAACAGCATCGTTATTTTCTAGCCATTTAAACGTTTGCCTTTCCCAAAGTGATCTATACTTCACTTTACGAAAATCACCTTCATATTTTTTAGGTTTCTTTACCTTATAATTTCCTGAATACGCCATAAGATCATTATAAATAACTACAAAGGTTTATTTATATGGCACGACAAACGACAACAACTGAAAAGGCATTTAGTGAAGCCAAAAAGGGTATCGGAGTGGTTCGCGAGGGAGGAGCCAAGATTCTAGATGCTTTGGCCAATAACGGTATTCCGCAGGCTACAGGAGTAAACGCGGTATGCCACTTCCCACTTGATGTTTTAGACTCAGGAAGACCGTTGATTCGATTCGCGTGCCATCCATCGACGGACCATCATCCAATGGATTCGGTTTCTTTACCGTGCCCTCAAGGATTAACATTTGGTGATAGCGCAACATATGCAACTATTGATGTCGGAACACTCGCAGCAGTAGGTGAAGTTGTTCAAGCCGGTGTTGCCGGATTTGGAGCCGCGAAAAACAATGGAGAAGGTAACGCGGCGGCTGCAAAACAAGCAGCCACCGAATCTCTCAAAGATTCCTATAGAAAGATGACGTCCGGTGGCATAGGTGGTGCAGCAATTCTTGCTGCAAGAAAAATAGGAATGGACTCAGTTGCCGGAGGAATGGAATTCGCAGCAAAACAAGTTGTAAACCCTAGAACAAATACAACATTTGCTGGTAATACTCTCCGCAATTTTCAGTTTGATTTTAAAATGATTGCAAAAAGCCCTCAGGAAGTAGACATGATTCATCAAATCCACACTATTTTTCGGAATAATCTGTATGCCGCAGAACTAGGTGGTGAAAGTATTATGCTAAAGTATCCAAACCAGTGGGAAATCACGTTTGTTGATCCAATAGAGATGAAAGAGTTAAAATACATACCCAAAATATACAGAACGTATTTAACAGGATTAAATACAGTTGTCAACTCTACGGCAAATACGTTCCACAAAGATATGGCACCATACGAAATTGATGTTGCTTTGCAATTTCAAGAAACTAAAATTCTTACGCGCAACGAAATGGAAGATTTACAGTTAAAAGGAGTGAGAAAAAATAAAGATGAAGCACTAGCGACGCAAGGAGTCAATAACATCAAGAGTATCCTCAAGAAAGGGGCTGAGTTCATAGCACCACAATAAAATAAAGCAAAATGTTTTTCGAACAATTCCCAAACACCACCTATAGCATTCAAAACGATGCTATCCGAACAACCATTAAAGATTATTTTCGCTATGTTGATGTTATTGATAAGCTAGCTCAAGATTCTTTTTCATACCAGAAGGTAGACATTTTAGATGGGGAAAGGCCAGACAATTTGTCTTTGCGGCTGTATGGTACTACAGACTACTATTGGTCATTTTTTATTACGAACGATTTTTTAAAGGATGGTCTATCAGCATGGCCTAAAGGAGACTCTGAAATTAAAAACCATATCGCAAATCAATTTAAAGGGCTTTCAGCATTTAGATTCCCAGTAATTGGACCCGATACGAACGGCGGGCGTTCAGCACTACTCGGAATTCCGATTTTAAATGAAAAATATCTTCCATATTTGCGGCTTTGTAGAGCAGTTGCAGATCTTGATAAGCCCGGTGGACCATACACAGCTTATGCAGTTGCTAAAATTGTTGATTACGATGCTAATAACGCTCTTGTTTGGATTGATACTGGCAAGCAGCTTGCATTCTACAGCACCACACCGCAGCTAACACCACCACCGCTTGGAACTATGGTTACCGTAGGAGCTACGTATGACTCGTTGCTTCAGCTTACACGAAACAGCGAGCTGTTTGCGAATGCTGCAAACTCTAGTGCCTTTACGATTCAATTTCATGCTGATCCTAACGATGCAGCGCAGGTTGCGCTCAGAGAATCATATATTGCAGAACTGAGAAAAGCCGCTGTTCGATTCAGACCAAATGATAATTACGGCACAAGCTCAAGCTCTGCAGAGCTTCCAGACGATGCTAATATTTTAGATCAGCAATATAATTTGACTACTACGCAAAGCTGGGAAGATGGATCATTAGCACCGGCTCACTATTATGATCCGACAGACATTACGGAAGAGATTTCGCAGTACGACGCTGGAAATACATCTACGTTTTATGTAAGTAATAGAGATGACATAATTGAGCAAAACGATTCGCGAAAAGAAATAAAAGTTGTTTCCCCTAGCCGCATTGAATCTTTTGCACAAGAATTTAAACGTTTACTGAATGAGTGATAAATTTAATAGAGGCTTTGTTGACGATAAAGGGAATTCGGTTAAGGATTCTGCATACGATTTAATTCATTGTATTATGACAAACGTTGATGGAGATCAGCGTGATATACGAAATATGGTTGGCAATATCACTATTACCGAAAATATTTTTAGTCCGTCGCTTGTATGCCAATTAGGGATTAGAGACGAGTCGAATTTTCTAGAAGAATTCAATATTACAGGTAGTGAGTCGCTTGAAATTAAGATTATAACCAAGAGCGTAGGAATAGAAAGAGAGTTAGATTTTCTATTTTATGTGCAACAATATGACGATTATGCTCGATCAGGGAGTGATAATCAGGTTCAAGCTTATACTCTTATTGCTGTCTCAGAGCATGGTTTCATTGCTCCGTTAAAAACAATTACACGATCTGTTAATAAGTCTAATACCGCAATCATTAAAGATATATACGAAAATGATTTAGGGGTTAAAAAATTTAAGATAGAGGGAACACCATCGTCTAACTTTAGGGGAATTATTCCCCTTTCAAATCCGATCGTTGCCGCAGGAAACATCCTAAAAGTCACTGCGTGTGACAAAAACACGCCTTTCCTTTTGTTTGAGGATCTATCAGGAACTGTTAGGCTTGCGTCTTTGCGCGAACTGAATAATCGTGAGACAAATCCGGTGTTTAAGACGTTTATAAACACACAAACGATCAAAAACGCATCTGGTGGGTCAACTGAGCATTTTGAGCGTTCTCGCCAGATGACAAAAGTCATATCAAATATCGGTCTTGCACCGTCTTTACAGGCTAAAAAGGGAGCATTCGCATCGAATAATGTTTATGTTGACATCGCGAATAAGACGGTATCTGAAAAGATTTTTAATGTTAATGGTGCAGAAGATCAATTGAACCCCGAGTATACTACATCAAAAAAGGGAAACAGAACTCGAGGTAATTTGCCAGAAAAGATCCGGGATAGAATAGAACTCGTTGAAACGTTAGCGACGGCAAATACTGTGTATCATTATATTAATCCTAATTCGTTTAATACACGAGACAGAGAGAAAACTATGGGTGAGCAGGAGATGGAGCAGGCTTACATTTCACGCGCATATATTTCGGCGTATGATGCCTGTTCGCACAAATTTACGGTTATGGGGGATACGTTTTTAAATCCTGGCCGTACAATCGAGTTAAAGTTCCCCAAAGCGACAGATCCGATAGCATATAAGAAGTATACAGGCAAATCGGATACTGATTTTTTCGACAAAACACTTTCGGGTGATTATATGATTTTTACGAGCGTCCATTCATTTATCAATGGAGTACATTCAACTACAATCGTGGCAAAAACTGATTCAATATGAACAACATCCAACCTATCTTTTTTCTAGCAGTCATCGCATCAGTCGATGACCCAAGCGAATCAAATCGTGTACAATGCCGCGTCATTGGCAAACACGCTGGTGCAATTGACACCCTTAATAGCGTTTCAACCATAAATGACGCAGATCTACCATGGTATAATGTCCTTATGCCGAATACAAGTGCATCAGTATCAGGTACCGGATCAACTATCGGCTTAGCACCTGGATCATGGGTGTTCGGAACATACCTTGATGGTGAAAACCAACAAGAAGCAATCATCATTGGCTCACTCGCCGGCACTTCCACTGTCTCATCGAGTGAACATACCTACGAATACCCCCTCTCAACTGGATCAGATACACCTGCAGCAGCAACCGGTGCAGCAAAAACAATACGACAACCATTCACAATTGACATACCACTAGCAACTGCACCACAACTATCTAGCCTATCTGACGATGATAAAGAAGAATCACAATCAATATCTACACCAGACCCCGAAGAATGGTACGGACCAGTATACCCAAACAACCGTGTAACACAAACTGCTAGTGGACATAGAATAGAATACGATGATACACCTGGTAAGGAAAGAATTGCACAAACTCACGCATCAGGTACCACATCACAAATAATAAACGATGGATCTAAAATAGAATCAATCGTTGGTGATGGGTTCACAGTATACAACAAAAACAACACTGTCTATATAGTCGGAAACTGCAATTTAGCCGTAGATGGAGACGCAAGTATGCGTGTGGGGGGTGATTATAAGCTGGATATAGACGGGGACATGCATACAAATGTGTTAGGTAACAGAGTAACTAAAGTAGGTCTCAACGATATCACTGAGGTTCTCGGCAAACGTGAATTAAATATAGGCAAAACTGATCTATTAAAAGTCGGTCAATCACAAACTGTTAAAGTAGTAGATGATCAATTAATTACTATAGATGGTAACCAATCAATTAAGGTCGGAGCTAATAGATTAGATAACGTTATAGGTAATAGCAATCTTATTGTAGGCAAGTCACGACAAACTACTGTTACACTTAACGATAATTCGGTTGCTTTAGGCTCACAATTATTCACCTCTACAACGAATTTAAAAATTAACTGCCCTGAAAAGATTACTATAAATACACCAATACAACAAGTGAGCGGGGATGTTATAGCTGGGAGCGGTGGCGTTTCTCTTATAACACATATACATAAACAGAACAATGGTAAAGAAAATGCTGGTGGCGGAGTTGATACAGCACCATCACGAGGAGGCACAGGACCAGGAACATAATTAATAAACTTTTTTATTTACAGTATATAATACAATGCCAACACAAGTCAATTATCCATTAACGAAAACAGTCGTAAGTGCTGAAGGATCTGCAGAGGTTATTGCTTATGGCAGTAACGATTACACTGATATATGGGGCTTAGGTTCTCTCGATACTAATTGGTCACTATGGGATACATTCCCTACTGTTGTTCGTGTCGGTAATTATGTATGGTGTTTATGGGGTCAAGGTTCGAACAGTCAAGTGTATTGGAGACTAATCGACGTTGTTATTGATCCCTTAAGTAATTACGAATTCGGGAATAATATTGCATACCCCGAAATTTCAAATACACAGACTGATTCTATTACAAACGTACAATCGGCAAAGCTTACTAACCCTGTTACACAAAATACAGATATTACAGAAGGACCATATAGACCACTCGCTGTTACAACTGAATTCAGTTACTCACAATCATCACCAAGAGCTGGAGTCTATAGCGATATTTATTCATATAAAGAGTTTGTACCAATATTTTCAGCGGGCACCATAGAAAGCTTTAATATAGCTTTAAAGAATACTAGCGTTAGTGTCCGTCCACTCGTAAGGGGCTGGGGAGATTATTCGGCTGCAAAGGGAACTGATGGTAATACTGTTTATGGACGCTTCCCTCCATTTGCAACTCAACAACAATTTGAAACGTTATATGGTAAGGAACATAATTGGCAATCACCAAACAGTAATTCACAAGAGTGGTTATTCGAAGCAGAGTCTGGATCTGGTGCAAGTGTATATAGTGGAGCATTAACATATCCATTTACTGTTGCAGCAATGGTACCTAATACAAAATATAGAAATATACCGGGTGATACAACTGGCGATGGCATCGATAATACACCATCATCATCCGATGCGCTATTAGCTATAGCAGCTGCCGAAGCAATTCTTCCAGAGTTAGATGCTATAACAAAATGTATTGGCATTGATTTTGATATAGATATAGATTTACCTGATATAGATCTCAGTGTTATCAATGATGCGGTCAATAGTGTTAAGGCTGCAGTGAGCTCAGCAGTATCCTCAACAGGCCTTTCTGAAATAGCAGATGCCGCAGGGGGGTTAAAGGACCGCTTATTAGCCTCGTTGCCAGAACTACCTGAATTCCCTAACCTGGCCGCAGAGCTTGCAAAGTTAAATCCTCTTGATAGCGAAGCGGTACAGAAGCTTGTTTCTCGGTGGGAGTCAGTGTATAGTGGAGTTAGTGGTATCATTGATGATCTGAGCAACTTTGATGTGTGTTCAATTGTTGATGTGAAGGCTAAGGTTGATAAAGACGGTAACTTGGAGGATAAGCCAAAAGTTCCTGAGGTTCCGGATAAGGATATAGAAGAGCCCTCACAGAATGTCAGTGTTCCTACGAATAGCCACGGTTTACCTCAGACTGATGAGCAGGCAGACCGTGGAATATCGCCTCAGACTACTTTAGATTCGCTGAAGGCGTATAATGATGCGTGGAGGCTTGTCGAGAAGTGGGATGTGTATGCCAAGTACATGACGAGTGAGGTTGAGAATCTCGATAAGTTATCTTCGCTGGAGGCGAGACCAGAGCATCAGGCGGTGGTGTCAGCTCCAAATATATCGGCGGCGGCGTCAAGTATTATTGACGGGCCCCTGGGTGCAGTTCCTTTACCTCCGTACGTTGAAGGTATCTCCCCGCCCGATGCGCAAGGTATCTCCGCCCCACTCGGGGACTTCGGCTACATAGAAGGAGGAGTTTTACCTCGGCTGGGTTTTACAGATCCGCCGTTCGTTGAAGGTATATCCTCCGTTGGAAGTGCAATCGGTGGTGCTCTCGATGAAGTTGAAATTCTCACCGGAGAGGAATTGGTTGAAGCAGAAAAAGAAGTCTTTGCTCCTCTTTATATCGCATACTCAATTAAGAAAGCTATCGCAAAAGCACGGGGTGCTATTACTGCGAAACTGATGGCATCAAATGTGAGTGGTATTACACCCGATTCTGATCCCTCCGGCTTATGGAAGGAACCATATCTTGTAGATATCGGCTCTCCGTATCCATCCTTTGCTGGCAAATCCCAGTCGATCCTCGCTAAATTCGACGAAGAAACGCGTGATACTATTGTTGCCCAATATGTCGAGATTAATAAAGCAATAACAAAACACGTCTTCACAACTGAAATACTAGGTGCGGCAGAAGATATGGTCATCGGTAAAGCTTCTCCTCATACTAAAAAGAATCCTACAAATGTACGTTCTTCCGAGCGAGGCAGTTCAGGGCAGCGTGGAGCGGCTGGCGCGGCTGGCGATCCTGGTGTGGAGAAAGCTGTCTATAGCGCTGGTAGAGCAGAAGCCCCTGCTTCAGGAGAAGTCAAATACGCATCATATTACAAAGGTCAGACACGCAATCAACCTCTACAGCAATCTTTAATGAATCTCCTTGTTGCGGTTGCAGGAGCGGGCCCCGGCTATTCCTTTACGATTGTCTCGGGTGGGCAAGACTACAAAGGCCGTGGAAGACGCCGAACAGGTTCGATCCGCCACGACGGTGGGTTTGCCGCAGATGTTATAGTGTACAACAAGGATGGAAGAATACTTTCTGGCGCGAGTTACAATAGAAAAGACATCGCGGCAATGGAAGAACTTGTTAAACACTTCAAAGCAAACGGCATCACATCTATAGGCGCTGGGCCTGGTTATATGGGTGGAAACTGGCATGTTGATATTTCGCCTACCGCGGGTTATAAAGGAACATGGGGAAGAAGCCACGGCCGTGCTAGTACACCAGGTTGGCTCAAAAACTCATTTTACAGTTAAACAAAGAAACATGAAAGATATTCTATCACCAGACGTTAACGGCATCGTCCGCGAAAAGTATTTAGTTGCAGCTATAACCGAAGAGATTCGAAAGTCAAAGTTGAATGGGTACATTCCTGCCAATGCCAGCATTCATAAAGTAGACGGTGGAAAACCTGAAGAGTACGCACACTACTTTATATCTCTTATTAAGAAAACTACAAAATTAAAAGCTACTTATAATCAGACAGTTAGAACCTATTCCCCAACAGGCCTTTTGGAAGAGGTAGAAAGGTTAGGCCTGTTTAGTATCAATCCACTGACGTCCCCTGCGATTGACCGAAATAACCTTTTCGATTCTCGGATTAACATGAAGGAAGGCATTCGCCTTTATGCTAATTTAATAGTAGATGAAACCAATCTTCCTGAGATTAATGGTGTAGTTTTTATATAAATAGATTAATATGGCTGCGAGATCAGATTTTAACGTTAACGGACAGGTTCCTAGATCTGCAGCTGTAGATGCAGATGGCCTTTTCGCTGATATACCTCTTGACTTCATTGCGCATCCTAATACAAAGGATATTCGGCCGATTACTGATATCCAAGCCATACGTCAATCAATTAAGATTTTAGTTCTTAGCAATTACAGTGACAGACCTTTTCATCCTGAACTCGGTGGTAACGTTACAAGATACCTGTTTGAAAATCCTTCGCCTCTAGTTGCTTTGGCGATTCGTGATGAAATCATTCGCCTTATTGAAAGAAAAGAACCAAGAGCAACGGACTCAAAGGTGCAAATAGAATTGGATGTAGACCGCAATACCCTGCTTGCAACTATCACATTCAGAATTAAAAATACAAATACAAACGCCGAGGTATCCTTTTATCTCGACAGAATCCGATAAAGAAAATGGCCATACAACAATTTAATATCTCCGAGCTTGATTTTGATAAAATTAAAGATGAAATCAAAGCCTATTACAAAAGAAGCGAAGGTCCATTTAAAGACTTTGACTACGAAGGTTCCGGGCTCAATGTTATCCTTGACATTCTTGCGCATAACACACACTATAATGCTGTATTGGCGCACCTTGCAGCAAACGAAACATTCATCTCTTCAGCACAGCTTAGAAAGAATGTTGTAGCACGCGCGAAGTCTTTAGGATACACACCAAAGAGTACATCTGCAGCAGCTGCGGTCCTTACTCTGTCTAACACTTCAGTCACAACAATTCCAGAAGGTACAGTTTTCACTTCTACAGATACTCTTAATAACAAAAAATACAACTTCGTAACATTCGAAGAAATTTCAGATATCTCTTCGTTTACTGTATATGAAGGTTCAATTAAAAATAAACAATTTACATTTGACAACACCGTTCCTAATCTTAAGTTTGAAATTCCAGACGATAAGGTAGATCGTACTAAGATCAAGGTTACCGTTTTTGATTCAATTGGTAGTACACAGACAGAACTATATACTCAATTCTCTGAGCTTCCAGGAATTGATGGTGAAAGCCCTGTTTACTTTATTAGCGAAAATCCAAATGGCAGATTTGAGATATCATTTGGTGATGGAGTGCTGGGTAAGAAACCTTTGGCCGGTTCAGTCATCAACATTAAATATCTTGCAACTGATGGTGCCACAGCAAATGGTTTATCAGTATTTTCATCATCAGATTCGTTATTCGATAATATAGGAGTACCGGCTATAACATCGGCTGGCGGATCGTCCGGCGGAGGGGCGAAAGAGCAAATTGACAGCATCCGAGCGAATGCACCACTTCAATTTGTGTCGCAGAACCGAGCAGTAACAGTGGACGATTACAAAACATTAGTACGGGCTAATTCAAATGCTTCGGTAGTTTCTGTGTGGGGTGGTGAAGACAACGACCCCCCTGAGTTTGGAAAGGTTTTAATATCGGCAAAACCGACTGTTGGTGAAACATTGACTCAGGATGAAAAAGATCGTCTTCTTCCTATCCTAAACTCAAAGGGTATATTGACGGTACGACCTAAAATTATTGATCCTGAGTATACTAACATTTATTTTTCGATATTCGCACAATACAACCCGGCCGTGACTAATCTTTCGGCAGGGGGCGTATCATCACTCATTAAAACAAACCTTCCTACTTTTAGCGAGGCAAACTTAGAAACATTCGAAGGTTTATTCCGCTACTCTTCGTTCTTAACATACCTCTCCAATTTAGATCCTTCTATACTGAGTGTGTACGCAAGAGTGTTTTGCTATAAAAATTTAAGCGTGGCAGTTTCTGATACTACGGGTTACAAACTTGATTTTAATTTAGAACTAGAAACACCTCAAGATCCGTTAAAATCATCTATTAGTTCTACTTTTTATACAAATAATGGGGTGAGGTACAGCTTTAAAGATGAACCATCAGCAATTGATAATATTAGAAATATCTATCGGTATTATGTAAATGCCAACGGCCTTGAAATCGTTGATACGCGAAATGTGGGCACAGTAAATAGCTTAACAGGTGTTATCGAGATCGATAGTTTTGATACTGATGCTGATACTACAATATCATTTTATTCACGACCGAATTCAAACGATCTCGTGCCGACAAGAAACCAGATTCTTCAAATTGATTCTGCTAAAAGCACAGTATTATCGAATATCGATACTGTCGCAGCAAAAGGAAGTAGCGGTGCAGGAGATTACATCACAACACCTCGCGAACAGTAATGCATATATCAACGGCAAATTATAACCCTCTTAATCACGAAAGAGATAAGGTAAGAGAACTTGTTCCTCAATATTTGAGGGACGGGGCAACAAACCTTATCTCCTTCATGGAAGAATATTACGGGTATTTAAACCGTGAAGGATATGCTTCGTACGAATTGTCTCACGTTATTGATGAGCAAGATATAGATGCTACTAGCGCCAAATATTTAGATGCTATCCAAAGCGAGATTGCTTCTATTGTGCCAAACTCTACAGTAGTAGATAGAAACACATTATATAAAAGAATTGTTCACTACTATAGGGTGAAGGGAACACCTGAAAGTGTTGAGGTTTTCTTCCAATTAATGTTTAATACTTTAGCTGACGTTTATTATCCCGGGGATAATCTTCTGAAGCTTTCGGCCGGAACATATGATGAAACAAAATCTTCGTATACTAAAGATTCCGGATTTCTTTCCGGCAATGATAAAATACAAGACTCAGATTTTTGGCAAGACTTGAGCTATGTGGTGACAAGTAGCATACCTTCTTCTCAATGGTCCAATTCATTCAAACGGCTTGTCCACCCAGCTGGGCTCAAGTTCTTCTCAAAGGCTATTGTTCAAGCTGCAGTCACCTCTCGCTGGGATCAATCAGAATCGTATCTGACCGAGGAAGATCGGCTTATAGCTTTTCAGCCGCCAAGACTTCGTGGCACAAGTTCGTATAATGGATTTCACAGCCCGAAATTTCAGCCCGGTTGGCTTGCTGCAGCCATTGGCGGTCTCGTAGTTTCCTTCGCAGACGGTCACGGCACCTTCGCCCCGCGGGCGGTTTCTTTTATAAATTACAAACTCCTAATCTCAGCTGATAACTGGCAAAACCAATTAAATGCAAAACGATATTATAACAGGGGGTTTTGGGATGACGCGGCCGAATTACACCAATTGACATATCTGAAAAAACCGATCTCAACTTTGATAAACGAATACCAGCAAGAGTATATAGCAAATAGGTTGTTGAGCGTTAAAGCAGCGCAACCATCACCTCAGGTTTGTACTGGCGATCCGGCAGTTTGCGTATAATATACAGAATGTGT
>TARA_B110000444_G_scaffold60176_1_pt1 | contig 26776 bp, 42 predicted proteins | sample TARA_B110000444 | Tara Oceans TARA_B110000444 (sample SAMEA4398370) | marine metagenome | biome: Polar Biome; feature: [SRF] surface water layer (ENVO:00010504); material: water (ENVO:00002006), including particulate matter (ENVO:01000060) such as... | depth 5 m | reverse complement strand
GAAGGGGTACTTAAACAGGAGAAAGTGATTTTGAAATAGTACGATTAGAAATTCTTCAGAAAGTTTATAACAACTTTGTCAAGAAAAATGTCACTCTACAGAGTCGTGATGAAGTTCGGTGATGATGTATTCTGGATACATTTCACGCATCATTCTTTTCTGCGCCATAAAAACCACCATCCTGTCATTGTGGGTCAAAGACTCTGTGATGAAATCGATAACCTTCTCACGATGACTGACATCTATTTGAATTGTATAGCCCCAATGTTGTCTAGGGGCTAGGGATACTATGTTTAAATGACGTGAAATCATCCCGATACGGGACATGGTGGACATGGTCAATTTATTTATTTTTTATATACATCAACTTAGGCGTGAAATTTTCTAATCCATTTCATCAATTTGCGGTCCATCTTTTTTTTCAGATTTGGCCTCTTCCGCGTATAGTGGAACACATACATCCATAAATTCACTGGACTTTGCCTCTATTTCTTCAAATTCTGCAGTTTTATTGTTATCAATCCACGATATCATTTCATCAGCCTTTTCCTTAATTTTTGTCTTATCCACCTCACTGAGAGTACACGTCTCATCTTCGACCCTAGACCGCGTGCTATACACCGTGGCTTCAAATTGGTTCAAAGATTGCACCTTTTTTAAATACGCTTCGTCTTCCTCCTTGTATTTTTCAGCATCGTTGCACATGCGTTCGATATCAACCTTGGACAGTCTCCCCTTATCATTTGTGATTACGATTTTTTCTGATTTTCCAGAAGCTTTGTCTTCGGCGGACACGTTTAGAATACCGTTCGCGTCTATGTCAAATTTAACATTGATTTGGGGGGTCCCTCTCGGTGCGGGTGGTATACCATTCAAATCAAACTTACCGAGTAAGTTATTATCTTGGGCCTTAGCCCTTTCACCTTCATACACTTGGATAGTGACAGTGGTTTGATTATCAGCATACGTTGAAAATACTTGTTCCTTCTTAGTGGGAATAGTAGTGTTCCGTTCAACAATTTTGGTCATGACACCACCTGAAGTCTCGAGACCGAGAGACACGGGGGCCACATCCAACAGGAGTAGATCTTGAACGTTACCCCCTCCCTCCCCTGATAGAATAGCGGCTTGGACTGCAGCACCGTACGCAACAGCTTCATCAGGGTTAATAGTTTTGTTCAACTCTTTACCGTTGAAAAATTGTGAAAGCATTTGTTGAATCTTGGGGATTCTCGTGGAACCACCGACCAATACAACTTCATCGACAGATGCCTTGTCAATCTTCGAATCCCTCAAAACTTTCTCCACTGGTTCCATACACTTCCTGAACAGGTCTGTGTTGAGTTCCTCGAAACGGGCACGTGTGATGGACGTGTACAAATCAACACCTTCATACAGTGAGTCAATTTCCACAGAAGTCTGAGCGGTTGACGACAGGGTGCGCTTAGCTCTCTCACACGCGGTTCGCAGTCTCCGTAAAGCACGGGGGTTTCCACTGATATCTTTTTTGTTTTTGCGTTTGAATTCTTGGATGAAGTGTCTAACGAGACGAGTGTCAAAATCCTCCCCACCCAAGTGGGTATCACCAGCAGTCGCTTTCACTTCGAAGATTCCTTCTTCGATGTTTAACAGTGACACATCAAATGTTCCACCACCGAGATCGAAGATGAGTACTGTCATTTCTTTGGACTTATCCTTGTCCAAACCATAGGCAATGGCAGCCGCCGTAGGTTCATTGATGATACGTAAACAGTTTAGACCAGCGATAGAAGCAGCGTCCTTGGTCGCCTGTCGTTGTGCGTCATTGAAATACGCGGGAACTGTAACTACCGCGTCGGTTACCTTTTTACCTGTGAAAGTTTCAGCAACTTCTTTCATCTTGGTGAGCACCATGGAGGAAATCTCCTCTGGTTCGAAACGTTTCGTCTCCCCCTTGAACTCAACTTCAATCGTAGCTTTGTCAGATTGACCAGATACAACCTTGTAGGACAATTCTTTCATATCCTCTTGAATAACCTGATCGGAGAACTTACGACCGATTAACCGTTTCGCATCAAAGACTGTGTTGGTGGGGTTCACAGCTGTCTGGTTTTTAGCGGCATCCCCCACTAATCGTTCATTATCAGTGAACGCGACAAATGAAGGTGTAGTCCTGTTACCTTGATCATTGGGTAAAATTTCTACACGGTCATTCTGCCACACACCAACACATGAGTAAGTGGTGCCTAAATCGATTCCGATAGCGGTAGACATTATACATGATCTTGAATTTATTTCTCTAATTAATTTAAAGGTTTGACCTATCTTTAAGTTAGATGGATGATTGTCAGGTATGTTGTGAAAAATTCAACAAATTGAAAAACAAAAAGGTAGAGTGTTTGTACTGTGCCTACACTGTCTGTAAAACCTGTTGTCAGACCTATATCTTGTCATCTGAAAAGGATCCACATTGTATGAATTGTAACGCAGTTTGGAACCGTGAATTTGTCGATTCATTTTGCACGAGATACTTCAGGAGCACAGAATATAGGAAACATCGTGAAAATATATTATTTGACCGTGAAAAACTTTTAATGCCTGAAACCCAACCAGATGTGGAGCGCATATTGAACATGAGAAGATTGAATAAATTGTTACGCTCCCACAAAGACCGACTCCTCGAACTACACACTCTTCATATAAGATCAGTAGACGATATGACAAATTTACGTGAGCACCCAGAAATACTGTCGATTTACAGGAGCATGGAGGGTATATATAGGCACTTGGAAACATTACGACAACAAATACGGGGATCCAATATCGAAGCCAGAAAGTTTATCCACAAATGTCCAAGTGACAACTGCAAAGGATTCTTGAGTGAAAATATGTATTGTGGATTGTGTACGAATTACTTTTGTGAGAAATGTAACGATGTGAAACATGACGACCACGTGTGTAACCCTGATACAGTTAAGACGATAGAATTGATTAAAAGGGATAGTAAACCATGCCCAAAATGTGGAATTTTAATTCATAGAACAGATGGATGCGCACAAATGTGGTGCACATCTTGTCACTGTGTGTTTGATTGGAGAACTGGTGCAATCGACACCGGAAGGATTCACAATCCCCACTTCATACAGTTTAAACGTAAGACCCACACATCGAGGGAGCACGGTGACATCCCATGTGGTGGGATACCCTCCTTTAGAGAACTTAGAGAAAGTTCCACTTCTGCCAAAATATTTGAATACGCGATGCTCGTGTTTGAGACGGATAGGTTGTTGTTGTTTATGGACACACGACCACCCAATAATTTACATTTTAGGGTGGGCTACATGCTCAACGAAATTTCTGAGGAAAACTTTAAAAATGTGCTACAACGACAAGAAAAGTTTGTCGACAAAATTCGGGATATTACAAATATATATGAAATGATCGTTCACACAGGGGGTGATGTATTGAGGCAGCACATCCTCGATACAAGCAAATATGATTCTCATGTAGCAATCTTACAGGGACTTGTTGAGTACAGTAACGAAGTGTTTTCAGATATTAGAAAACGATACAACTGTAAATTACCAAAGAATATAAATATATAGGAATACAATAGCATGATACTCATACTGGTATTGATACTATTGGTCCTGTGTTTATTACCGATGTACAAAAGCCCTAAAGTTTTGAAAGGCTTTCTATCACCCGAGGAACGACAACATATCATCAAAGAGGCTAGTGGGAGGTTATCAGACTCACTCGTCGACAAGAATGGTAGTGTAAATAAAGGGGTTCGTCAAAGCCGCACGGCGTGGCTTCAGAAGACGGATCCAATTGTTAGATCCGTGATGGAGAGATGTGTCGGCCATGTTAACAAAACTATCGATCATTGTGAACAGTTGCAAGTTCTTCATTACGTGGAGGGTGGTCATTACAAGCCTCACCAAGATGCTTTTATAGGGGATGAGAATAGTAGGCTCTACACATTCATATTGGCTCTCACAGATGATTACGAGGGTGGTGAAACTGAGTTCCCGAATGTAAGAAAATCGTATAAATTAAATGCTGGTGATGCGCTATTTTTCCACACGCTCGATAGTTACGGGTTGGATACATCCAAGGCTTTACACGGTGGGAAACCTGTAAAGTCTGGTGAAAAATGGATTTGTAATTTGTGGATTAGACAATTAATATATAACCCGAAATGAACGAATCACCTTTTCGATTACATATTTTTGTCTATCCGTGATAGCAGGATGGTTTGAATATTTGTGTGCATTATGGTAAAAATCCAGGATACCTCGAAATACACTATCATTAAATTTTGGTTTTGAAGAAGCCCAAGATACAATTGCCTTACACATTTTGATATATTCTTGGTCACTCTTCATCGTTGTTTATACAACCACTGTAACCTTTATACCTACAGTTGATCCCTAACCTTCTCGCGGTTGGCCATGTGAAGTCCCTCAACCTCGGATTTGTTTTGTGCGCCGTATGGCACAGCGTAGTGATTCTCAACCAACCACTTGTTCACATTAGTCCAAACCTCATCTTCACAGATCCAAACCTCCGCGAGCACACGACCAAACTTACCCCTAGAATCCGCCTCAGGGCATCTGAGTTCGATCTCGATATCATCCTTCTCAGATGCGACTGCCTTTAGGCACCATTCCTTGAGCTTCTTCTTCGAGAGGAGACCAAACTTTTTTTCTTCCTTGTCTGAAGTGCGAGATTCAGGGGTATCGATACCCAAAAGGCGCACACGTTGTTTCGTGCAAACATCGAAGCCGAGATCAATATTGACATCAATCGTGTCTCCATCGACGACCTTCTCTAGGGAGGATACACGGTATTTGAAATTGCACTCTTCAACGTTGTAGGATGACATCTTATAATAGTATCTGTACTTAAAACTTTAATACCATAACAAAGTATGAAATGCTTAGCAACCTTTTCTGAAAATAGTCTCTATAAGATCAAGTTGAGTAAAGCACGTAAGAATGTACTCGAAACTATGTACAGAAAACCGTGTATCGTCGAGGTGTACCCGATTAGGGATAATTTGAGACTTCGTCTACGTTTCAAAGAAGCGATACAAGAAGCACAAGAGATTTGTGAAGATAACCACGACGCGAGAGAGTGTCACCTCGCGTGGTATGAGGTGGATGAACTAGATGACGCTATGCAACGTATATGTCCTGATAGATGGTGATATCGGGTGGTTCTTCATCATACCTGTAATATGTAATCGAAATTCCAAAAAGTTCTTTCATTTCTGAGTGAACTTCTTCATTAATTATTTTTTTCCAGTTTTTTATAGTTGTTTGAAAATATTCAGCCGTATCATCGGAGAATACACAGATGCGCATAAACGGTATACTGCGCAGGTGTCTCATATATTCGAAAACAGCCTCGGGTAAGGGTGATGCCCTACTGTATGCCGCGTCGAAGATATCAATGACATAATACCCGTGCGCATCACAAATTATATTGACTTGCATTTGGGGGAAGCCTTTTATATATGAAACAAAATCCGAATTACTGGGAAGGGTGGTAAATATTGGTGTGTTTTCACATACATTCTCATCGTTATAACCAATCCCTGTATGTGTGTGATATGATATTTCCGAATTCCAAACCCTCACGAGTTCCTTTGAGTCGACTTGGCTGCGTTTTTTCGATGTAACACGGGTCGGCTTACTAAATTTAGAATTTTCATATTTTATATCACCCGCAAATTCCCACTGCTTGACAGAAGATAACTTACTTATTTCTTTCAAATCGTGGACCACCCTTCGAGATAGTTTCACCTTGTGCTTGGTTATCGCCATACACGGATGGCTAACAAGGGTGAAGTACATCTACGATATACTAAGAACTTTTTTTTAACCTTCAACAAAAGTGTGAAGTCAATTCGTGCTCACTAGCTTTTTCGAGAGCTTCTCGCCTTTTCTTGACCTCATCATGTACTCGAAGCATTTCCCTCAGACGATTTATTTCACTTATGAGTTCCTGATTATTCCAACCATCAAACTCACTAGTTGATTCTATTTCAACAAAAATACCTGCGGGGAGGACCATATTTTTCTTGAAAAGTAAAGCTTCACTTAGGTCTGTAACGAGAATCTTTTTAATGTCTTTTGTATAATTATATGTACGACAGGACAGATTGTCAGACTGGAATCGTACACATAGGCTATGGAAACTTTCATAGAGCACACCAGGCCATGTATGTAGATGAATATATGGAAAAGACTCGTGATCTTCGTTGGGGGATTGTCGCTGTTAATCTCAGGGATGAAGGGTTCCGTGAAATCGATGAATATATTGTCAAGACTCCGTCTAAATATAAAATTGTGAGGTCACACCTCGATTACATCGACTGGACAAAGAATAGAACCATTGCAAAAAACTTACTCACGTTACCAAGTGTCCATCTAATCACGATCACTGTTACAGAGAGTGGATACACACCCGGTTCTCCACTATTTGAGTACCTCGCGTGTGGTCTTAGAAACCGTAGGACACCTGTGACTATTTTGTGTTGTGACAACATTCGACAGAATGGTATAGTTCTCGAGACACAATTCCTAGCCTATCTCTATCATACGAACCAATATGAACTGGCAGATTGGATTAGAGAAAATGTAAAGTTCCCTTCGTGCATGGTTGACCGTATCACACCTCGAACAACGGATCCACTTCGCCATGAAGTTGAATCATTGTTCCCGGGGTATGGGTCTACAGCTGTACAGACAGAGGAATATAGACAATGGGTCATCGAGGATAAGTTCGCTTCAGACTTCCCAGATCTGACCCAAGTAGGTGCTATTATCACGAACGATATAGAACCATACGAGGAGACAAAGATTAGGATTCTCAACGGTGCCCACACATCACTCGCGTATATGGGAGTTCTTTCTGGGTATCAAACATTTGACCAGGTCATGAATGACCCATCACACCGAGAACACTTCAAACGACTACAAATAGAAGAAATTGCACCCTCAATCGATGTGAATGTACCCTTCGATATATATGAATATATCGATAAAGTTGAAGAAAGAATTTCAAGTGAGGAAAACGTTGACAACCTTGATAGAATTTGTATGGACGGATTCACAAAGTTTCACACATTCATAGTTCCTTCACTACGTAAATGTTTGGAACAAGGTAAACGACCCATGTACATATATAAGAGCATTACTGCGTGGTACATTTATTGCAGAAAGTTCGCGAGAGGGTGTACGAAGATCCGATACGATGAACCGAATTGGACCTTGCTTGAACCCCTATTGAGAGATGGGGTTGTCGAATCATTTGTTCAATCAGAAAGATTGTGGGGTGATTTACCAAAAACATATATTACATTCACTCGAGACCTCAAGTCTGTGTTACTATCTCAAACCTACGAGAAAGAAATCGACCAACTTGTAGAAGATTAGAGAAATCACCCCAATATTAGATAGATGTTAGACGTTGAACAATTGGTGAAGGATGTATATTCAGAACTGGGTCCTGGATACAGTGAGCGGGTATACCACAACGCGATGGAAGTTCTCTTGAGGGAAAAGAAGATACCGTATGAATCTGAGCGACACATATTAGTCCACTATAGAGGCCACGTAGTTGGTCAATTACGAGCTGATATTATTATAGATGGTAGGATAATACTAGAACTCAAGGCTATCAAAACTCTGACGGACGGGATGGAGTTACAGGCTCGAAAATATCTTGACTTGACAGGACTGAGGACGGCGTACCTGGTAAACTTTCCTCTTCAACCAGATCGGGAGGTTGAGATTCGTTTAATTGCATTAGGACCATCAACGGGAGAACTTTCGAAAGCCTTTGGTGAAATTCTTGAGCATCATCATACTGTTTCTGCGGATCTGAAACCGCTGCCTCTAGAAGTTCTCGGGCAGTATTCAAGTGGAACTTTGCCTGCTCCATGCAGTACTGTACAGATGGGTCAGATTGGTTGATATTCTCCAAATGAGGGCAGTTCTGTACAAATGCCTCAACCTCGTGCAGTGTGGATAGGACGTCGTTCGTCATGTTGTAAGTCATCATAAGAAAGTTTCGAAAAATTACACAGTGGGTATGAATTCCCATCTTAGGTCTACACAAATCTTTTTCCATATAAAATCTTGCTGGTAGAGTTTCTCCTTCGACTTTAGGAGGGGGAAATATTGTAAATACTCATCCTCCCCCAAAAGTTCACAGAATTTGTAGAGCACGTATGAATAGCTCAAGAAGTTTTTCCTTTCGGCTGGGCAGTTGTTATCGAATGGTTTCTGGATATCCTTGAACATGATCCTCAAAAGTTCTTCAAGTTCTTGGGGCATATTTGGGGGTTTTATACCGTTCAAAATATTGGTTATGTAGGGGACGTGTTCGTAATATTTATTCAATCGTAGCTTTTTCAGTAACGTTCGTATTTTTGCGTGGGTGATATCTTCCAAGTTTTTGATTTTGATTTTTTTGAGTTCTGCTCTCAGTTGATCTATCACCTCCACTGGGATAGTAGTCATTTCCTGTGCTTGAAACTGTGACAACCACTCATTGAAATGATTCTCCCTCTTGTAGGAATAGTTTATGACCCTCTCGGAAGTCTCTTGTTCTTCCCTGTAGGTGAGTTCTTCACTTATTAAACACGCCACGATGACTCCACAATCTTCGCACACTAGGTCACTCGTTTCTTTGAAATGTATCAAATTACTATCTTCACAATTAGGGCATACATCCCTAGTGCGTTCACTAGATCTCGTTATATTTTGTTTTTCAACTTCAATTAAATAGTCTGTGAAAATATCTTTTCTTTTCAAACCTACTGTTTCTCTCACGTTGAAAACGTTATTTGTATTTGTCTCGTTTGCATCGTGAGTATGTTGATTCATGTAGGGCATACATTTGATTATGTATTGTGACATTTCACTTTCATAACGATTTTTGTTGTGTGGTTCATTTTCAATCAAATCTTTCCATTCCTTTACTCGATTATTATACCTACTTAAAAAATTACCTTCCATTCTTTATAGAAATGCTTCTTAAGCTTTTAAGTAGTGTTATCTACCTTTACAAGAAGTTGACCACACCGGGGGACTACACAATTATCAAGGAAGAACTCGAATACAGTGTAGATTACGATACGAAATATCAAGTTGAAGATGAATTCTGGAAAAATGAATCTAAGGATTGGGATGGAATCCTCGACAACTTTTATGTGAATGTCACAGGGTTAGATTTCAGAAACACGTATGTACCACAAAATGTGAACGGTGTCATACTGAGAACAAAATACGTCTACAACGGACACGTGTATTCAGTCGTTACGAATGATTTAAATTTTTCGTTACGTAAAGATGAGGGTTCGATGCATTTTAGTATCCCGTTGAGTAGTGCTTGGATGATAGATCATGATGATAAACCTATCATTAACATTACTGAAAAGGTGAAAAGATATGCTGGTCCGAGATGTGATTTTCACATGGAAAAAGTTCCCATAAAAGATTTATTATATTACGAATACGGAACCCTAAAGACGAGGTTCCCAAAAATTATGTTGATCAACACGTTGGGTATGAAAAAGATTGTATCTACAACTGATAATTTTACAACTGATCTTCGGATACCTTAGTTGCTAGATAGAATTTAAGCTCGCCCAAGTTTGCGACATTATACTTCAAAATCAGAAATCTATTCCCTGTCTCCTGTATAATCTGAACAGACGCACACATACTTGTCGCCTTTGTGAATATGTTTAGGTACTTCAGACTATACAGCCCAGAAATCGTCGTACTTTCATCGACACATTCAATAGAAGTTTCTTGGTTCGCAAAGTCACCTTCACACTTGAATTTGATTTCCTTACCGGAACGAATTATTTCAATATCGTTTCCTATGTTGGACATGTCTCTACAAAGTCGTTGAAAGTCTATCGATGGGAGTGTGGTGATTGTAGTCATTTCTACTCGAGGGACCTCGATACGACTCTCGTTAATGTCCAACAATTTGAGTTGAAATTTCGTATTCGTTTTCTTCGTGTCACTCGAAATTTCTATATTCATGTATTCCTTGCAGTTGATTTCGATTTGAAGCACATCATTATTGGTAATAGTCTTCAGTAGTTTGAAAGTATTCGAAATATTTATACCAGCTATGATTTCTTCCTTGTCACATACATATTCTTCGAAATTGTCACCCGATAGGAAGATATCCACGAGGGATGTTCTCGCCGTATCCAGTGTGACGATATACATTCCCTCCTTCCTGAAGTAAATATTCACATCATTGAGGATATCCTTGAGAACTTCAAATGTGGATTTGAAAGCTGCTGCTTGGATAGTAATTAACTTCATGATTAGTATTTAAACGCGTTACATCTTTAACTCTGTATACGGCTCCCCCTTCGATACGTTTCTACTTATCTTTTCCTCTAATTCTTTAGTCATCGGGGGTTGTAAGGACTTTCCGTAATCATCCAAATAGAACATGTTACCATGATCACCCTTCCCATCTAGTGAGGACATACCACAGCCCATGCCACCCACTGACTCGTTTGATATTTCTTTCGGGGGGAGTAGGGAATCTAACCAATTTTTTATTTCATTTCCAACTAGGATCTTACCGTTTTGGGTGAGCATTGTGGGCACACGTGAAATTTTACTTTTGTAACTCGCTGGTACTCCCTGCGTGTTTATGTTGTGGTATTGAATAATTTGTTTGAGTTGATGGTGGCTTCTAATATAGTTGACAATTTCCATTGAGAACTTGCATCGTGGGCTATATATCAACAGAGACATCTAATATTTCACAAGGTAAAATTCTAAAATAAATTAACGCATAGTAATAATATGAACTACCTCCTCGCTCTGGTGCTACTCGTAATTGTATTTGTTCTGACAAATGAAAGTGAGAGTTACAGTTTCTCAGGATACAAACCTGAAATCCGTATTTTAATGGACCCTTTTCCAAACTTGAAGGGGTATGAACCTGTGAAAAATGATGCGAATGCCGATTTGATGGAGAGCATCGTTTTACTGACAAATAAGGAGATCCACAAAAGAACTGGGATACAAAATTATATCATAGAGACCACCTCTATGCAGAAGTTCTCAAAGGAGAATTCAATCATTTATGAATGTAGATTTATGACTATGAAGAAGGGTGGATTTTCGTTTGGCTTTTCTGTAGTAGTTTGGGTAATATTAGAAGATAGCAAACCCCCAAAACTTTTGGCTATTCGTTCTCAACCCACTGGGGTTCAAAATTCTGACCAACTTATTTCCCTCTCTGACAAAACAATGGGTAAAGAATTTTTAGAATATAAAATCGTGAAGGAGAAACACATACCAAGTAAGGAGGATTTCGATGCCTCTGTGGGTGTGTTTAGGGATGAAAATGTCCAACCTGTTAGATCTTACATCGAGGAAGATGAATTTCAAAAATTGACTTACTGAGTGAGTTGGAATGTTACAAATTTAAATTGTATTAATAGTAATGTTAAGCATCAATGACGTGACGAAGATTGATGAGAAAAGAAAGAGAATCAAGAAGGAAATATACACTAAAATCTACGAACAGTTTTCCTCAAAGATAAAGCAGGCTGTTGAATTAGGGTGCAAACAATTATTCTTGACGGTGCCCTCTTTCCTCGTGGGGTACCCAACGTTTGATAGGGGACAGGCAGCGCGATACGTCGCGAGACAATTCAAACTTGGTGGCTTCACAGTACAGTTGATCAACGAGGTCGAGATTTATGTGTCATGGTATGTCGAAAAGAAGAAGAAGGAACGTACAGAACACAAAGAAAAGGAAGAAGAAGAAGATTTTCCAACCTTGATGAATCTCAAAAAGATGGCAAATAAATACAGATAACTCTGCGCGAGACTTAAAGGTTAAATTATATTAGGATACTATATAATGTCTGACAATTTGAATGTGTTGGTCGAAGCCAAAAAGGAGTACTTGGGGCAACTGTGTCTCATAATGACACCCGCGATGATTGAAGTTTTTCAGGAAATGTATAACGAGTCGATTAAGACTTCTAAAGGGAAGCAAGTGTTAATCATGTTCCAAAAATTGTTGAAGGAGGTACCAAACTGGTCAAACGCTATGTCGAAGAAACATAGTGATAACATCACAGGACGGTGTTCTTGGTTTAATGATCTATTGGCTGCTGTCTTTGTAGCGTGCACGAAGATTCTCTCCGCGGTTCGTCTCAAGGCTGACAACAAGAAGATTTCACTCAAACTGCCAACCGAAGAGGTCTTCATTCAAACGTGTTACAACAACGCCGCGCGTGATCTATACAAGGATCCATACGTCTTACATGAGGAGCAAAGTGAATATATTCGTGATGAAAATTTGACTAAACGGTTCTCCACTTGTATCGAAAATACAGTGAAGGAGTTGATCCCAGTTCAACAGATCCTCCAAACATACATGTCCCAAGATACGCGTGATATTTCACTTGACGGGGATGTTCAAGATGCCGCCGACCCTGATGTGTTAGATGAGGGTGAGTTCCCAGAAGAAGAGACTGAACAGATCCCTGAAGCAGAAACAACCGAAGAGGTGGCACAGGAACCCATGTCAGAACTCCAACCCACGGGTCTCGAAAACGAATTTAAGACTGTACCAGGTGTTCAGGCAATCCCGGAATTTCAACCAGAACCGATGCAAGAGCCCATCAGCACCGAGCTCGAACCCGAGGGTGAGGAATATCAGGAGCCACCCACACCCAGTCAAGATGAGGGAGTTCTATTTGGTGATGCACCAGAGCGTCGTATAAAAAATCCCAGGTATAATTAAATGGAAGACCTCTCCAATTATCTCAGAGACCCTGTAAGCGCGGCTTTAATCGGTGCCGGATTAACAGCTGGTTACATTCATCTTAAAGCGTACCTCAATAACGAGGGTAAATTAGAATTGAACAAATACACAAAACCGGCGACATTGAATGCCATACTCGTATTCTTTATCGTCTCTGGTGGGATTGGTAAACGTGAAGTTATTTCAAGTGAGCCTTTCTAGACTTAAAGATTAGAATACTTAATTAATAAAATGGCATCTGTCTCTGCGTTTAACGACATGATGGGTCAATTTCTTGTGGAACTGCACAAAACATTTCCCGAAGAAAAAGGAATAAAAAAAATGCTTACATCTTTCGATGTTTTAAAGTCGAGTAACCCTCGTCTAGTTGTGGATGGTTTTATGCAAGGGGTGTCCCCTTACGCTGATCAAATCTCGTCGAAGAATGATAAATTCCTCCTCGAGGAGTGTTCCAACATTGATTTCCTAAAAGATTTGGATCTCGCTTCCTATTGGGAGAGAATGTCCCAAAACACGAAGGATGCCACTTGGCAATATCTCCAGACTCTGTACATGCTTGGAACCACTATCACTGCCCTCCCCCCTGACAAGATGGCCCAAATCGAGGCACTCGCACAGGGTGTGGCGTCTCAGTTACAGGATGAGGGTGGTGAATTAAATGAAGATGCCCTAATGAAAATGATGGGTAGTATGCTCGGTGGTTTGGGACCAAAAAATTAAACCTGAGTATATATAAATGAAGGTTTGGTTTGATGATCCTCGCCAAATCGTTGATGAAAAAAACTTTTTACAATTCTGGCCAAATGGTGAACAGTCCCCAGAAGAGAGAATTAACGCTGCTTCGAGGTTCATCATTTACGCTTCTGCACTTTTATATTTAATTAGACGTGACCCCCGGGTCTTTATATTGGGGGGAACTTTACTGGGGACTATCTATGTTCTTTATAAATCAAAAATGGTGAGAGAGGGGCACATGGAATCCCCTGACCAAAGCTCGTGTCAGAGACCGACTATGGACAACCCCATGGGTAACGTGTTGATGACGGATTATAGCCAAGCCCCCAACCGCCTCGAAGCGTGTTACTACCCTTCTGTGAAACCCCAAGTTCAGAGATATACAAGTGACCGCATTCCGTATGACAGTGGTCGGTCTAGGACTTCGATGCCCAAGTACCTCCGCAATGCTATGGAACGACAGTTTGTGACTATGCCTGTTTCTAAAATCCCAGGGGGGCAGACTGAGTTTGCTGAATGGTTATACGGAGCGAAGAATGGTCCGATGTGTAGGAGTGATCCGTCCCAGTGTGATCCAAATGCTAGGGGTGTGCAATCAGAATCGTTCGCGGGTCTTGGTGGGGATGGAGATAAGAGGAGTGGTATGTTCGGCGGTGGAAACGGTCGGGCTTAGATAGATAAATAATCTCACGTATTAATAAATGGCGTATCAGCTCCAACCTGGTCTTTCCATCGTTCAAAATAGTGGCGCTCTCCCCAGTGCTAAGGCTACTGAAGAGGTTTTCGTTTATCCTCAGCCCAGTGGACCGGCGAACAGTGGTTCGAGCCGACCTAACACGATGTTGTACGGGACTGCACCTTACAAGGCTGGTAAGGGTTCCCCGGCTCAGCACATAGATGTCAGTGACAGGCTTCGTCCCCAGAGTACATCTCGTTTCAACAAACACGTCGTCCAAACGTATGACAAGAACTATTTCCCCCTCAATAATGTTGAATGCAAACTGCCACTGAAGACAATGCAGTATGAACCGGCTAGCACTCGCGCGGAACTTCAGAATGGTTTGTTCCAGCAAAGGTATCTTAATAAAAATGTTAACAAAAAGTAAGAATGGCTGATCCCATTTCGCTTATGGCTGTAGCGGGTCTTATATACGCTGGTCGTAACTTGAGCACTAAATCTCAACCCCCCAAAGTTACTACCGAACCCCGATTTATGAATGAACCCAACACGGTCGAAGAAGATAACTTCGACCCACCGGTTAATGTTACCCATAAACGAGAAATGTCAGGATTTGCTGATATTGCCCAACAGTCTCGTTCAAGTGGTCAGGAAGTGATGGATATGAGAAACCGGATGTACGATCACGGAAAGATGAATAACCTGTCCCCCGTGGAGAAGGAATTGGTCGGCCCGGGTTTGGGTATCGGACCCAATGTTGCTTCGACGGGTGGCTTTCAACAGATGTTACGTGTCAACCCTGTCAATGTTGGTGAATACAAATTAACCACACTTCCAGGACGTACCGGTCCCGCCGGTGATATCACGGGTGGTCGGGGTGCTGTCGTTGGTCAACTTACCCACAATAAACCGGCGACCACCGCCCACATGCCCTCTCGTCTTCCCAACATGCCTGGTCGGGCCCAGGGTATGACAGGAGTGGTCCCCCGTAACGAGCATGAGAGAACGAAGAAAACCACTAACCGTTCAGAAACAGGGTATCGGGGTGACAATTTGGGATTTAACGGCGCTAAGCGTGTCATTTCCGCCTCAACGCAGGCCCAAGATCCGACACGTTTCAAGGGTGATAACAATGATGCACAGTTCATGTACGGTAATCAGCCAGCTCCAGGGATCACTAATTTCAATGGTGGTTATACAAACACTGCCGCTGCTCAAATCAATGTGAAGAATAACGAGCAACTCATGAAGTACGGTTTCCGACCTGAAGATAAGCGTGGTAATCCCAACCGGATGGGTAACGCTGGACGCATGAACGTTCGTGAGAGTGCCCTAAAGCAGGGTGGGGCAATTACAGCTGTGAGGAGTGACACCAGTCGCATAGATGGACGTATCAATGCAGCTAACGGTGGGTGGACTCAAAACTACCAGCAAAAACCCTACCACCAGTTCAACGCTTACAAGGGGCAAGGAAACCCCCATGTCAACAATCTGGGGATCGCCAAGAGACAGCTCCAGAACAACCCCCTCGCGCATCAACTTTACCAGTAGAGGATTTAGAATCAAACAAAAACACTCATTAAAATATTGTACCTATATTTTAATGAAGGTTCATAACTTTACGATCGACAGTAGTCAGAGGGACCCGACTCTCCACGCGAATCCGAATGATTACACCGTGACCCTAGATGATGCTATATATGACGTGTCTCAAATCAAATTGGTCAGTGGTCGCATACCTACTTCACAACTACTGGTTTGTGATTCGAATCAAAGTTTCCAGTATGAACAGGATGGAACAACATATGGAGCAACAGTTCCTGTGGGGAATTACGATGGAGCGTCTTTAGCGGCGGTGTTCAATTCAAATTGGAATATTACCTACAACGCGTCAAAGAATAGTTTTGGTGTGGGAACACCTGTAGATGGGCAGATCACTTTTAAATTCAAAACTGGATCAGGTGGGTATGACGATGTCAATTCAAAAAATACGACCATGCATCAAATACTGGGTTTACCAGCTGAAGATATTGGCATGCCTGGTGGGCAGTTCGGTGCGGCGAACTTGAAAGGTCCCAATTCCCTAGTGCTCCGTATCTCATCTGGTTCTGAAAAGTTTAATCAGAGTGTCTACACTTCAGAACCTTACTACACTGGTCACATTCTCCTAGATGGAACCGATTTTGTAAACGTGAGCGGCACGGATGATAAGGTCACACACACTTTCCACTCTGGCGCTCTTAAATCCGTGAAAGATATTCGCATCGAGTTTTTCTACATGAGTCACGGTCGTCTGATCCCCTACGATTTTAGAAATCAAGACCATGTCCTAAAATTTGAAATAACATGTTCGACTGATAAATTGGAAAACTTGGCACCCTTGGAGGATAAACCAGTGGAAGAAGGAGAGGAAGAGGTACCAGAAATAAGCATTCCCGAAAAGAGGAATCTTTATGAATGGAAAATAGAGTACATTTACATTACCCTGATCATTTTCACAGGTTTTATATTGATACTGTCTATGGGTAAAAAGCGTTCTTAACGAGTAATAGCATAGACGGGCTGAGCAGGCTTGGACACACGACCGTTAACAGCAGCCACGATCAAGAAGATCACAACAGACAGGAGGGTGGTGAGAAGGGCGGTGATGATGTATTGGGAACCACCGTTCTTGGGGACCTTGATGATCTTGGTGATGGACCAGCGAACGAAGTCCATCCAAGACATGGCAGCGGCGAAGGAGAAACCACCAACGATGGAGTTCATGGTTTGGTTCTGGAGCTCTTGGGAAACGAGGTTTACGGTCTGCATAGCGGCGGACATTGTTATTATACATTACGATAGGAAAATAATTATTCGAAAGAAAGTTTCTCCTTTTCAACTATTTTATTGAACCTCTTACCCTTGATCTTTTTCGAAAAAATATCTTCGTCATCTGAATCATCAGTTGAGCTGTCTTCTACCTCGTACTTCTTGAACTGGTCTTCATCCTTGAATGACCACGGCTCAGGTTCTGAGATGTTCATTATTATTAATAGCATTTTTTAACATCTGTTCTGTCGGACTTTGTGGGACCCAATCATTCCAACCGTCGTGCGCCTGGTTAATTTGATTCAGTAATTGGTCTTCTCCTGAATACCTGACAAATTCTGGACACTCCTCGATGTCTACGTTCTCCACAGAAGATTCATCCGAATCTGAATCCTCATCGTATATCTCCGGCATGGTGCTCCCAATAACCAACCCAACACGACACATCGCACAATACTTTATAGCGTATTCGACATCCTCAGAAAGAATAACATCTCTCCCACAACCCTTGGCGTATTCCCCCGCGTAGAGCATACCCTGTTCCATCACTGGTAAAAGTATGTCAATCATGGTTTTAATGTACTGGTCAGCGAATCCTGATTCCATACTGTGTGTATAGATTGTTTAATCTATAATATAACGTTTCTCAGGATGAGTAAAAAGGGTGTTAATAAAAACCAGAATTATACTAGAATGAACCTCCAACTTAGGAAGTTTAAACCTGAATCGATTACAGATGATAGGGTTTGTGTTTTCATAGGAAAGCGTAACACTGGTAAGTCGACATTGGTGAAGGATATCATGTATCATAAGAAACACCTCCCAGCTGGTATAGTTCTTTCAGGGACAGAAGAGGGTAACCACTTCTATTCTGAGTTCATTCCTGACTTGTTTGTGTACGGTGATTATGACCGAGACGCTATAGAGAGAGTCATGGCTAGACAACGTAAACTTGTCGGTGCTGGCACGAAGAACTGTGGCGCCTTCATGTTACTCGATGACTGTATGTATGATTCAAAATTCCTCAAAGACACGTGTATTCGTCAGTGTTTCATGAACGGACGACACTGGAAGATATTTTTCATGTTAACTATGCAGTATGTGATGGATTTACCACCAGCGCTTCGGGCGAACGTCGATTATGTTTTTATTCTCCGTGAGAACATTATTCAAAATCGTGAGAAGTTGTATAAATCTTTTTTTGGGATCTTCCCATCCTTCGATATGTTCTGCAAAGTGATGGACGCCTGCACAGAGAATTACGAGTGCCTCGTATTGGACAATACTGTAAAAAGTAACAAAATACAGGATTGTGTATTTTGGTATAAAGCTACACTCAGGAAGAATTTTAGGGTGGGTAGCTCGGATTTATGGAAACTTCACAAGAAAATGTACAACCCCAAGCACGGAGATATGCGAGAAGAGGATGCCAAGAAGGCGACACGTAAGACTAATCTCAAAATCACGAAAACTAAATAATGCGTCTTTATTTTTTTTTCAAAAACCTAAGGGTATATTAAATGGCTCACGAAAACGTTAGGACCATGAATCTCGCGGACGATGGGGATGGTATGGTGCCCCTAAACAACAACCCAACGACTACTTTCAAGCAAAATGAAGCGTATATTCAACATGAAAAAAATGTAAGTGAACATAAAGAGACGATGGATTCTACATCAATTAATGATATCATGATGGAACCCCCAGTGATGAATGAGGAACCAAGAATGCAGGGTGCAATGCCACATATGACCGCCCCCAATCCCCAGGGTGCGTATCAGGTTCAGGCCGAGAAGCCAGCCAGTAAAAATCCTTTGAACCTCACTGATGATCAACTCACCGCACTCGTCGCGGGTGTTTGCGCCGCTGTTTCAGTAAGTAAACCCATTCAGGATCGCCTCGCGACCTCTATCCCCAAGTTCCTTAACGAACAAGGGGGTAGAAGTTTGGTAGGTCTCGCCTCTACAGGTGCTGTAGCGGCTGTAGTTTTCTTCATGGTCAAAGATTACGTTGTTAAAAATTAGAGTTGGATTCCCAACCCAGGTTACTGTAAACAGATTTATCCATTCCGAAATATGCAACCAATGCTCCAATAGCAAATGTGCCTAATAATAAGAAAAACAATTTCAGTTTCTTACTATTTGATGCCTTGCTATTTTTCATTGCCTCCCGTGTATCAGGAGATATCCGATTGATCAGATACGTGAGAATAAACGCGACGAGAGTAGAAACCAAGAAAAACCCACGATCTACTGCGAGTTGTGGGATTTTACCGATGGCGAATCGCAACGCGTTCGGCGCGATTAGGGTCATCCACAAAAGATTGACGATATAATTCTTTGAAAATTGAGGAACAATTAACACAGCATAAAGGGCTGCCCAGTAGGCTACAGCTTTTGCTACGACGCTGGGTGGTGTCTTCATTAAAGTAGACTGAGATTATTTGTCCTGGATATGTTGACCACAGAATTCAGTTTTCTCTGTGACCCTCTCGTAAATTCCCAAGTTGATACATATGTCTCTCAACTCTTCGTAGTTTTTCCAGAATTCTGGTGAGTGTGAATACTCTTTTAAAGTGCAATGTGCGAGTTCGTGGATGAGGACGTGGAATATTTCATTGGGTTTACCATCTAAACATAAAACTATTTCACCACCCTTGTTGGTGTTTGTCCCCACTGAACCCTTCATCCAAAATTTACCAGTTATTGGGGTGTGTTGGGTTAGCATGTGAAACTTTTCATTCTTAGTTTCTCTCAGGTGTTCTCTGAGAGATTTGTATTTCTCATTCACTTCTTTGAGTTTCTCGGGTGGATTAGTTCTATAAAACAAATAGACTGCAACTATGAGCAGTACAATCATCTCTTATATACAAAGATAAATTTGCTATACAACTCTGATATGGGATTCCCCTGTAAAGGTTCCCAAGAGAGTAATTTAAATCCAAGCTCTTCCAAGTGTGTTATAAGTAAGTCCTTGTACGCGACTGGTTCTGATTTTGGACCATCCGCGTAAAATGGTGTATCAGTCAGATTGACAAACAACTTCTCCCCAAATCCCCCGTTCCCATGATCCTTAAGTTTGAAGAAGTTACCCTCATCATCCATGAATGGTGTCCTAATTATAATCTTTTCAGAATCTGGAATAATACCTATTAGTTTTCCATCTGGTTTCATCCTTTTTTTTATTTCACGTAGCGAACTAAAAAACAATTCCCTCGTCCCGAATATATAGTGTAATGAAAAATTGTAAGACACGACGTCATGTTTCCTATTTGGACAATTGTGAATATCACCCTCGTAAAAGTTCACCCTCATGTGCATATTTTTCGCCCGTGACCTAGCCTCTACGAGAGCAGTCGGTTCCGGGTCACACATGTTTATGTTTGCCCCGCATTTGTGCCACTTTTGAAGATCTCCACCAAAACCACACCCAACGTCCAATATACTGTTACCAGGTTTAGTGACCGACTGTATCAATAAACGTTTGGCTTCGTTATGATTCTTACGAATCTCTTCCATGAGTATACGTAGACTAAAAACTTTAAGGTAGTAACGAATTAATAATTAACTTAAAGTTTTGAATACTGTATACAGTATAATGTCTCTCACCCAAGACTACACCACTGTCCCTGGACAACTGTTCGCGTGCCTCTCAGTCGTTGGACCTGAATCCCCCCAAAAGAATGATAAATTTGGTATCAAAATTAGGGGTGCGTTCGCTAACCGTGACGAGGCGGGTCATCACGCCAAACGTCTTCAGAAGGAGGATCCCACATTCGACATCTACGTAGTAGAAATGTACAAGTGGCTACTTATCCCCCCTGACCCAAGTGCTATCGATGATGTTCATTACACCAACGAGAAACTCGAGGAGATCATGGTTGGATACAAGGAGAACCAGAGTCAGGCAGCTCGTATGTTCCAAGAGAGGAAGGATGGGATGATGGCTGGAACTAATAATTTCACCCCCGGTGATGATAACTCCAAGTTTTACACCAAACCTGATGAACCCCCAGTTTCTCACCCCGCGGAGGTCTTGGAACGACTTCAGAAGGAGAAGCCAGACACACCGATGGAAGATCTTGTCAAAGAGGCTGATAGTATTGTAGCCATCGAGCTCGAGGAACGACGCAAACAACGTGAGCAAGAAGATAATTTAGAAAAAGTCGTAGAAGAATAAATAAATAATATATGTATATAACAAACAATGTTCAGTATTTTAATGACCATACTATTGGTAGGAGCATTCTTTATTTTGTTTTTTAAATCACCATACAATTTAAAAAAGGAAAAGAAAAAGGAGGGGGGAGTATCTTCGACAGTTGAATATGTTGAAGATACTGGACTAGAATCGTATGGTGACGTTATGAAACCAGGGGACACTGGCACGTTTGTGCCATTTTCTACTATCCCAGATGATAATTGGTTGAGTGGGTATCCCCACTTGGAAGATACAGAATATGACGACAACGTACCAAAACGTTTGATCACACGAGAGCTTGCAATGGAGGAGTTGAAAGAAAGTTTAAGTGTATCTTAGAATTACAGGTTGCATGGTCTTTCCCATGAAAAATCCTAAAAGAAATACTGCAAATGCGATGATCCACGTAGACTTTTCTATATTTTTGAAAGGATCGCGTGATTCTGGATATCCATAGTTCACTTCCGGGGGTTGAAAATAATACGGTTGCTCATTGGGTATTTCCTGACTATGTTTTTCATCCTCTTCCTGAACGAGAGGGTCTACGGCGGGATTGTATTCGATTGGATTACCAATGTCACTTTCCATTACTAATATACTTTCTCTTTTTTTTAAGTGTCTTCTGACTCACTCTCCTCTTCGTCATCTACAACAAAATCCTGTAAGTTACCGTTTTCGTCGGCATCGTCTTCGTCGTCAGATTCACTCTCGTCTGATAGACATTCTTCGTCAGATTCTATATCAGAACCGACTTCAGTATCATATTCATCAGAACAATAATCATCGTCGAGAGCCGTCTCGGTTGGAATAAATATAGCGGGTTTTTTAACTACTCTACCCGATCGTGTAGACATTAACATATATACTCGATTACTGTTTAAGTACGTTTATAATATTAGGGGTCAATTTGTGGGCCCTGGATGTACATTTCTTACATGTAGGACAGACTTGCTTGATTTCATTCTTTTTTATGGTGTATGTCATTAGGCTTTCGTGGCACGATTCATTCGTTTCACAAAACCTCGAAGTAGTTGTGAGTACTAAGCCACCCTTCTGACGTTTCATGTTTATAATTTTCGTATTGTCGTCAACCTTCATCCACTTGTTCAAGAAAAATTCGAGTTGTGCCCTGACATTTGGTAAGGGTTTATCGACAAACTGTGTAATTTCCTTACACTTCTTAATCTCCTCCTTGTCAGGGTATAGAATGTCTACAATTTGACTGGGAAGTTCGTGTCTTCGTCCACAGAAATCTTTACAGAAGCCATCTACACGCCCCTCGAGTGTGGGGCACACACAAAAACACTTCTGTAGAATCTGTTTACCACTGATTAAAAACCAAACGTGATTAGAATTGTGTTTTCTCTGTGTATTTTCACAATATTTGGATGTGCTCGATACCAAGAATGTATTTTTGGACTTGTATATCTTTGTCACGTAGGATTCCCCCTGACCATTCAAATTTTTACGAATAAACGTTTCGAGTGCATTTCTGAGAGTGCTGTCACAAATTTCATCCTTCATCTGTTCGTGTGAAAATGAACCCTCTTTTCGTTTTGTCGACAAGTCGATTGAAATAGTCACGGGTTTTTCGGTCCTAACCGCGGTTGATTTTAGGAGGTCTGGTTCTGGTTCTGGGTTAATTCTCATCAGAGATGAGAGGGGCCAAGTGTATTTGAATAGTGGTAAATATATACCTTCCACCACACCTTTGTTCATTTTGTGGGACCACGGCATACGAAATCCACTTCCCTTCGTTTTCCTGTCAGGGTTTCCATACACCGATGAGTCTATGATTGTATCCCACTCAGTGTTTCTATCATAACTGAATAAATCTGAAAGTATATACTCCCTCAAATACACGGCGATATCTTGATTCACCACGAAATCAGGCCAGTTTAGGTGGACACCAGTTTTAATTTTGTTACCAGATTTTTTGGGTTTCGCGACAGAAATTATACATTCCTTCCCCTCAAATTTCTTGACACATTTACATATCACTTCACAAATATCTCTGATCATGTCGATTCCCAAACTATCCTCACCCTTGTAATCTATGTCGACGAAGAAATTGTAGGTAGGTGTCTTCTGTTCCACGACGAATACCTTTTCACCTACTTTGACAGCATCGATGTACTTTTCGTAGAATTCATTCAATCTATCAAATGGCACAGACAGGCAACCGCCGTCTAGGAGCACATGTGATGGATTGGGGACCTTTTTCAAAAAGCCGTTTTGATTGCACCAGCTTTTAAACATATATACTTAACTACTCTCATCTCTAAACCATCTCATGAAAGAGACGTCTTGAAATTCTTTTGTTTTTGACAATTCCTTCTTAAAGGTCAGCAATTCGTAAACTGTCATATTTTCATTTTCCTTAATCCACTCCTGGATTTCTACATCACACAATCCCCTATTCTTTTCAAGAAGTTCAGATATTTGTCTCAAAATAAAAGCCTTGGACTTCATTATTTAATAGAAAACTTTTTTCTATCCTGGGATTGAACACAAGCGTAAAATTCTGGATTTTTTATGACATTGTCTATTATTAACTTCCAACGCTTACGTGAGTTAAACTCTGGTAAAGTGTCATAACTCATATAATCGTTTTCATCGTATGTTTTTCTTATGGGCTGATTGTTAATCTTCTTTAGATTCATCTTTGCCTTTTCATCATAAAATTTTTTAATTTGGGTGGTCTGTTCCATGCGATTATAGTCTACAAAAAACACAAACACGTTATATTCGAGGTCAACTGTCGGACTTTCTTTAACTGTAAATTTGAAGTCGGTGTACTCTACGTTTTTTAAAGAAACCACACCACGTGTCTCTTCTTCTAATTCTCGTAGAGCACAACGAATTGGATTTGTTATTTCCCTACGTCTACACCCACCAGTAACAAAAATCCAATCCTTGAATCTCCAATCCCTCACGGTGAGAAATTTTGGTTGATCACCGTGAAAACTAACTGGTATTGCAATAGCTTTATACTTCTTCATTGCGCATTCGCAAGTTATAATAAGATGATATGTTTATTCCTCCGATTTTTCCTCTACTAGTTCTTCCTCAATTTCGTCTAGTTTTGGTGTGTCAACAACACTACGCTTGGGCTGAGGAAGACGGCGGGCCATGTGGGCTGAAAAAACTTTCAACTCGTCGACATCCTGTTTAGCCTTGTTTAGCTCCTTAAAAAGGAATATCACACCTGCGATACAAACAATTGTAGCAATTATAGTCATAGTCTCACGATCGATAGGAATCATTATACTGTATGTACGAATTTTGTTTTTAAGTTATTACGCCCATAGAGGTTGTACTCTCATTAGGGCACTGATATGGGCTAGTCGCGAATTGAACGGCTTGGTAATGCGTAGGTTGACAAGACTTCTCTGTCGGCTGGGTGGGCTGACCGACAAATTTTTCGAGTGTCCTGGACTTCGGGTCATACGTCAATACAAAAACGATGGATAGGAGAAAGACGATCTTCCAAAACATTGTTACTTACTATTTAGTTAGAATATAATAGGCCACCCATGCCATTTTCGATGCGGAGCACGTTGTAGTTTACTGCATATATGTCCTCGTCGAAATCTTGGGCGGTCGATTGGATTCTCGCAGAATCGAGGCGAGAGAAGTTGAGGGTACCAGTGGGTTGAAGTTTAGCAGCGTCCAAGCAGAAAGGGACAAAGAGCAACTTCTCACCCCTGAAACTGGAGTTGGTAGTGTGGTAGTAGAGGGGAACCGATGTGAAGTTGGGGTCGGCAAATTTATAGTCAGTGATATCAGTCCCGTTGATTTGAAGCTTAAGCTTGTTAGCCTTATCGAGGATAGTCATGTCATCAGTCTTTTTACCAGCCGCCAAATATTTGATGGGGTGGTTGAAGTTGAGCTCCTGAACCTTAGCCTTGGAAGCGATCGACTTCTGAACCTGCGTAATGAGCATGTTCTGGGAACCCGAAGAAAATGCAGCACGCTCATCCGTGTCGAGATAGGCATAGTTGGCGTAAACGTTCCACGATTTGGTATCAGCCGAGGAGCCCCAAGTGATGCGCAACTCAACGTCATGGTACTGGAGGGCCACTAGGGGGAGGGCAGATTGCCAGTTCTCACAGAAGGAGAAGCGAAGGGGGTAGAACCTGGCAGTCGCGCCTCCATCATACAAGGCACTCGCCACAGACTTGGATTGTGTGGCGGCCGAGAGGGTGGGGGCGATGAGAGTGGAATACGTGGAATCTTGGGTGTCAATAACTTGGCCACCCACGAGGAGCTCGACCTTGGAAATCAAAGCAGTCCAAGTGGCGACGTTCGACGTGTCGGGACCGCTAGAATCGTGGGGAGCCAAGTAAACATAGTTGAGGAGATCACCCTTGCGCTCGAAACGAACGGAGGACATACCACCGTTGTTCACGTTACCTTGGATGACCTGACGTTCAACAGTTTGGGAAAAATTCGTATAACGTTTGTACGTGGATCTGAAGAAAGAGACCTCAGGATTACCCACGAGGTGAGCATCCTGGGCACCGACAGCGACTAGTTGGGCAATACCACCAGACATTTATAATATAGTGAGACTTTATTTTTAAGCATTTTCGAGAGCTTCGATTCTCTTCGTCAACGAGAATACCACGTTCTGGAGGAGGGTAATTTGGGATTTTTCAGAGACTTCCCTATCCTTGATACTCTTGAGGTCAATATTTAGTGTGGTTCCATTGGGTGTCGAGGGCTTAGTGGGCCACACAGGGTTCGTGGGATCCTCAGTCTTCGAGGGGAGGTCACGAAGCCCCTGACGATATGCGATCCACACACCCCTCTTGTCATCAGGTATTTGGTAATCAGTGGAGAAGACCCAATCCACCTCGGCTAGGCGCCTACTGCGTTCTTGGCGGAGGTTTTTCCATGGGAGAGCTTTCACAAGTACCTGCAGTTTCGCTTCGAACTCTTCTTTAGGGGGTTTTTCGTAGCCCTCTGGAAGACGTATAGATTCCCATGTTTCACCACAAGACCAACCTTCTACACCCGTTTCCTTTACTATCTGTATCACACAATCGAGAATTGTCATTATTATAAGGCACAAATTAAATGTCCGGAAAATCTGTTATGTCCACCTGCCCCGTAATAAAATATTGGATAGCTTCCAGTACCCCCAAAATGAAATGTATCACCAGCTTCTAATTCAACTGTGAGTGATAATGAGTTACCATGTTTTTCTATGGTATGACCCTTTTGTTCGACAGCCCCATTATTTAAATATGCAAATATTCTACTCGTAGTGGTCGCAGCTTCGTTTGTAAATGCACTCCATGACATGTGATAGATTCCGTGAACTGGAGCAATGAACTTATAGGTTGATGTGTCATAGCAATTTCCGATGTTAAAGTGAACACTATCTGCGGGGAATATACCGGCTGTAGAAGCATTACCACCACTCGACGCGTATGCGGCAAATGCACATGTGTACGGTTTTACAACACCGTCACACTTAATGTTCCCCCTCACATCCAATTGGGCTTCAGGGACTTTCCCGATACC
>TARA_B110000444_G_scaffold258079_2_pt1 | contig 27124 bp, 14 predicted proteins | sample TARA_B110000444 | Tara Oceans TARA_B110000444 (sample SAMEA4398370) | marine metagenome | biome: Polar Biome; feature: [SRF] surface water layer (ENVO:00010504); material: water (ENVO:00002006), including particulate matter (ENVO:01000060) such as... | depth 5 m | reverse complement strand
AAACTGGTTATGTTTAGCTCCACAGTTGAGTTTTCACCGGGTTGTAGTATCACTCCAGATGGGATATAGCTGAATACTAAATCATGTACTGCTGTAACATTGATCACTAATGTCGAACTAACAGAGAAATTACCTAATGCGCTTGCTGCAAATAATTCAAATCCGTAATATCCCGGACCTTCATCACTTGGTATAGTGACTCGCAAGGTGGCAGTTCTATGCTCACCAGGTGTCATCAGATCCATCGCATCATCAACGAATCTAACTTCCCAACCTTGAGGTCCAGACATCATAAAGATTCCATTAGAGGTGTTATTTCCTCCAGTATTGTTGCCGGCAGTGTTGTTGCCTCCTGTGTTGTTTCCGCCGGTGTTGTTGCCACCGGTGTTGTTGCCGCCGGTGTTGTTGCCACCGGTGTTGTTGCCACCGGTGTTGTTGCCGCCGGTGTTGTTGCCGCCGGTGTTGTTGCCGCCTGTGTTGTTTCCGCCGGTGTTGTTGCCGCCGGTGTTGTTGCCCCCGGTATTGTTGCCACCGGTATTGTTACCACCGGTATTGTTGCCACCGGTGTTGTTAGAATTATTATTGCCTCCACCGGCAGTCCAGTTGCTCCAAAATCCAATTAGGTCTGGTGTTTGGTCTACAGATAAGAGCAGTGTGTCATTTACATTACCATCATTAGTAACTGAAATTGAAAGATTTAGTTCGTCTCCGGGAGCCATCTCTACTAATCCGTTATCGCCTGCAGTGGATGAATCAATGGCTGGCAAGTATTGAGGTTGAACCGAAAGAAGTACCGATATATTGGTCGACACATTGGCATCTGGTTCAGTGACCGTGATAGTTAGTGAACCCGAATCGCTTGGCAGTGCGGATGTTGATAGGCGCACTGCGATTGTAGTAGATGCACTGTAAGTTGGAATGACGTTAGTTACGTTTGAATCTGCAGGTACGATCTCCCATGCAGAATCAAATCCAGAAACCAAGACTGAGTATGTCTCAATCGATGAACCGTTATTGTGAATTGTCAAAGTGACATTAGTTGCTTCACCTGGCGATAAAATAACATGACTAACGTCGGTTGAAAGACCGATACTAGGGTGTGCACTTGCTAGAGGAACTAGAGGTGAAAGGGCCATCACAATGACCAAGATTAGTGCATTCACTCTACGCGACATGATATTGCGACTCATTGCTGACATTTCATCCAATCGGCCCTAAGGGCCGGTCAAAATCAATTCTGGAGAGAATCTATTCTCACCTGGTCTAGAATTTCCCAAGGGAATTCCCCGTCCACGCCCGGCGTTCTTCCAAAGTGGCCACCTGCTGCAGTGGATGAATAAATTGGCTTAAGCAAATCCAAGTTTGATGCAATAGATTTCGGAGTGAAATCAAATACTGAAGTAACACGTTTGGTTAATTCGCTATCACTTAGCGTAGAAGTTCCAAAAGATTCAGCTCTAACGCTTACTGGCTCGGCTACACCAATGACATAGGCAAGTTGAATTTCACATTTTGTTGCTAGGCCTGCTGCCACTACGTGCTTAGCTGCCCATCTTGCTGCGTATGCTGCAGACCGGTCAACCTTTGAAGGGTCTTTCCCAGAGAATGCCCCTCCTCCATGACGCCCCATTCCACCATAAGTATCTACGATAATTTTCCTTCCAGTTAATCCCGCATCCGCATACGGTCCTCCGGGGTCGGCGAATCGTCCTGTTCCGTTAACAATCAGTCTGTAATCTCCTTTCAATAGTTCACTTGGGATTGCATGTTCGACAACATGTTTCCTAATTTCTTTAGTAATATATTCTCTTTCTGCAACTTCATTTCCTGAGAAGTTATGCTTTAGGGCATCGTCGTGCTGAATCGCAATTACAACAGTATGTACTCTAAATGGTACACCGTCTCTGTATTCTACAGTGACCTGACTTTTTGCATCAGGTCTTGCCCATGGAAGAATTCCTTCGACTCTTGCATTTGTCATTCTGCGAGTCAAGCGCTGAGATAATGCGGCCGCTAAAGGGAAAAATCTACCTTGTAATTCGTTAAAACTTTCAGTTTCAGTACAAGCGTACCCGAACATCAAGCCTTGATCACCAGCACCCTGCTCTGTATTATTGACTCCCTGACTAATGTTGGCAGCTTGTTCAGTAATCTTTTGAACAACTTCACAACGCTCTTCAGTTCTAGCGTCAAACCCAATGGAATGCGAATCATAACCAATACTTGCAGCGGTCTTTCTAGCAATATTCTCGTAATTGGGATGGCTTCCAGAAAGAGTAACTTCTCCTGCCAGAAGAATTATTCCTTTATCCGGCCCACCTTTAACGCTGGTTTCAACAGCAACTCTTGCATTGGGATCAACTGACAGGCACGCATCAACAATGGCGTCACTAATGGCGTCACACAACTTGTCAGGATGCCCTGAGGACACACTTTCAGATGTGAACAGTTCCTCTGCCATGTATCGTGGGCTTAGATTATCCTCTATGAAATGTATGTTATTCCTAGCGATGACTTCTTGGCCGAAAGTGTCACGCCCCTAATCATGGCGAGCGACACAGTTTGGCATCCGACATCATTTCGAACTCATACTTTAGGGCAAATTCAATCCGACGGGGAATCTCTCGTCGGCTCCGAAGTAACCATTTGTGGATATATGGAAGCAAACCGTGGCAAAGGAAAAATTTGTTTTATGGATATTAGAGACGGGACTGGAAGAGTTCAGATATTTCTCAAGCAAGGTGGAGTTAGTGATGAACAGCTAGAAATGGCTCAAGGTCTATCACGAGAGTCCACGGTGCAAATCGTTGGAGAAGTCGCTCAAAAGCGTCCACCTAAGGTTGCAGAAGGTGAGCCTACCCCTCCACCTACTTACGAAGTAGTAGCATCAATATTCACAGTCTTAACAGAAGCAGCAACACCTCTTCCATTAGGGGTTACAGACACGGTTTCTATCGGACTAGATACTCGCTTAGATAACAGATTCCTTGACTTGAGAAGAGCGCATGTTAATGCAATGTTTACTCTAAGGTCAAAAGTTTTGCAATATGGAAGGGACCATCTGATCACTGAAGGATTCAAGGAGATAAATTCTCCAAAGATTATTGCATCAGCATCAGAAGGTGGAACTAACCTATTCCCAATGATGTACTTCGACACACCAGCATTCCTTTCACAAAGCCCACAATTGTACAAACAATTGACAATTCTAGGGGGCATGGAGAGAGTATTCGAAATCGGTCCTGCATTTAGGGCGGAAAACCACGACACATACCGCCATCTAAACGAATTCATTTCTTTCGATATTGAAGGTGCTTGGATGAATGATGACGACGTAATGTGTGTTCAAGAGAGGATGATTCACCATATCTGGAGTCAAGTTGCAGAACATGACCAAGACCAAATCGAAATCATCAATCATTACAGGGAAGGTCAAGGCGATGAACCAATCACTGTTGAAGTACCTAGCCTACCATTCCCACGCATCGAATATTGTGATGCTATCAAGATGATTCAAGATGCAGGTGAGGAGATTTCTTGGGGAGATGACATAGATTCATCTCACTGCGATATTATCGCAGCAAAGTATCCAGGGTTCCACTTCTTGCCACGCTGGCCAATGGAAATGAAACCATTCTACATCCACCACATACCTGGTGATGTAGGAGCTACTGGCGAGCAATTGTCTCGTGGATTCGACCTGAATTACGGTAGAGATGAAATGACTAGTGGTGGCCAAAGAGAACACAACGTCGATGTTCTTGAGCAAAACCTTCGCAACAAGGGCTTAGACCCTGCTGACTTCTCTTTCTATACAGATGGCTTCCGTTATGGCGCACCTCCACACGCTGGATGGGGCCTCGGAGTTGCACGTTTACTGATGGTTTTGACCGGTTCACGAAATGTTCGTGAAACAGTTCTCTTCCCTAGAGATAGAAGTAGAGTTACTCCTTGAGTTGATTATCTTGGCCGTAGACCGCATGCAGTGGGGTGCAGAAGATTGGCAGTTCGCTGATTTGTATATGCCGGATGAGCCATCTCCTTACCAAAAGGACCAGGGTGTTCCATGCGTCATGCTAATCCATGGTGGTTTTTGGAAGACTGAATATACTCTGGAATTGATGGCACCGATTGCTGAAGACCTTGCTGAGCAAGGAATAGCGGCATGGAATATCGAATTCAAAGGATGGTCAGAAGGTGATGAAGGCGTTTGGGTTGATACTTTATCTGACGTCATGCGTGCGTGGGGCCAACTTGCTTTGTTACCCGGAATCGACATTGTTCGCTCAATGATAATGGGTCATTCTGCTGGTGGTCATCTTGCTTTGATGATGGCTGCAGTTGCAGATCGAAAACCTTGGCTAACTATCGCTCAAGCTCCGATCACAGATTTAGTTGCAGCAGATCATGCTAAATTGTCTGATGATGGAGATGCAGTGCGCCGATGGGTCGGTTGTAAGCCAGAAGGTAATGAGGAGGTTTGGAGGCGGATTAATCCAGTAGATAATCCCCCTCGAACAGCAGTCCTAGTAATGCATGGTAAAGCGGATGATGAAGTCCCTTGGACACAATCAGAATCATACGCTAGAGCCATGGATGCTAAGGGAGTAGAAATTCAGAAGTTATGGTTGCCTGGCGACCATTTTTCAATCATCGATGTAGCCAGTGATGATTGGTTAGCGCAAGTAGAAACTATTCGAGACTGGCTGTGAAGGTTCAATACTGTGCGCCCCTTGGCATTGGCATGGACTGGCTAGGAGACGACTACCCCTTCTCAACTACGGCCTTAGTTGGCAAACATGCAATTGTTTGTGGGGCATCCAAAGGAATCGGTGCTGCAACTGCCCAAATGCTGGCAAAAGCAGGAGCAAAAATAACTGCAGTTAGTAGGAATCCTGAGCACTTAATTTCCAAACTATCAGGCTCAGGACATACAGCAGTTAGTCTCGATTTGGAAAACCAAGAAGCAATTGCCGAATTCATTTCTTCAATTGGCGAATGTCACATCTTAATCAATAATGCAGCAGGTCCGCCAGGAGGTCCACTTCTGGATAATGACATCGAAGACTTTGAAGCACCTTTCAAGCGTCATCTTCACGCCGCCCACACTTTAGTCAGAGGAATCGCTCCGATGATGGAAGACGCAGGAATGGGTAGGATAGTCAATGTCATCTCTACTTCAGTTAGAGAACCAATTCCAAACATTGGACTTTCCAATACACTTCGTGGAGCAATGGCATCTTGGTCGAAAACGCTTTCAAGCGAATTACCATCTTGCATTACCATCAACAATGTCCTTCCTGGGTTTACAGATACTGACCGTCTAGGTTCCTTGGCGGCTTCCATCAATGAAAAGACAGGAAAGAGTGTGGAAGATGTACATTCTGGGTGGATGACTCAGGTTCCAATTGGCCGATTGATCGACCCATTGGAAACCGGTGCTGCAATCGCATATCTTTGCATGCCCATAGCAGGCGGTATTCGTGGTGTCTCCTTAGCTGTCGACGGCGGACGAATGCGTTCAATCTGAGGTGAGAACTTGCCAGAAATGAGTCCAACACAAGCAGAAGAAGTTCTAGAGATGTTCGCCGAAGGCGAAGGTTTGGAATCGGTAAACACAAGTCTAGCATTACATCTTGTTGAATTAGCACGCGACTTGGGAAGAGATGCGCTTGTCGCTAGGTTACTAGACCATGCTGCTAAGGTTTCATTGAATCCTGAAGACCAAGGTTGGTGCCAATTCGAACTACTGAAGCACAATGGTGCGAGTAAGGATGAATTGATAGGTCTAGGTGTGGTTTCTGAAAATGAAGGACTACCTGGATTAGCGGCAGGTATTTTTCACCATGTGTCCTTGATCTCATTGGGCAGCGAAGATGCAGGTGTTTTTGCAAACCGCTCAATGCGACTTCGTGAACAAGCCGAGGACTTAGAGGGCATGATTTACGGTCATGCATTAATTGCCCATATTGCAAAAGAAGATGGCGAGTTTGAAAAGAGTCAACTCCATCTTCGAAAGAGATTGGAACTCATTCCCGAATCAGAGCGTTTTGAGAAAATGGAAGCACTTGCTGATTTAGCGCACTCCCATTCTACGCTAGGTGAGTTGGAACAATCTCAAGAATTACTCATTCAGTCTCTTACGATAGCAACTGAAATTAATGACCTCTCCGGGATATTAGTTGCTCGATGGGGATTAGCAGATTTAGCCGAAATTTCGAATCAGCCCGATGAGGCAATGGTTCAACTTTCAGACATCATGACCGTTTTCATGGAAGCAGGAGAAGTAGTTCCTGAGCCAGTTAGAGAACGTGTCTCTAAACTAACAGCCGAATAGTGATATTGATACATAGAGCCCCTCTCCCTAGGGAGAGGGATTACATGGAGTACGACATATTCTTCTCGATATCACAGACTCCAGACCATAATGGATTCACACCTAGCGAGTCCGAAATGTTCTCTAATTACTACGCACAATTAGATGCAGCAGACCGTTTAGGGTTCGGAGTTGCATGGATAGCTCAGGCTCATTTATCGACCCAAACACAACAGGATAACTCCAAGCCAGTGGTTCCTCATTGGCAAGGCGAAGTTGGTTTATGTACTGACTTTTGTCAATTAGCAATGGAATCTTTTAGAAGGACAAAAAGAATTGATGTTGGCTCGGCAGTAGTCAGTATACTGGCTAGTGGTGGTCCAATCGCTCAAGCCGAAAGAGTTGCTAACACCGTACAATTCCTTTCCCACATGGATTCCAAAAGGAAATTGCATGTTGGTTTTAGTGCTGGCAGATTTGAATTCATGGCACGTCCATATGGAATCGTCCCCCGTAATCCAATCGAAGAAGCAGCATGGCCAGCTTTGCGCGGTCAGATTTTCATGGAAGCAAGCGAGATATTCTTGCGACTACTACGCGGTGATACGATTCATTCTGATGACATAAGAGAAACCATATTGACTCGAGATAATTTCCGTAGTGACGAAGATTGGGACAAAGTCCAACTTGCAGTAGAGGAAACATCCGGAGAATCGACTGTGGGAAGTATAGAGGTTGAAAGGAGATATAATTTCGAAGAGATTTCAATAGTTCCTAAACAATGGCCTAGATCCCAATTAGAATTGGTTGCGGGAACTCACGATCCTAAGGCCCAAGAGTTTGTCAACAAATTCATGCCAGTCAAAGTTTTCAATCTCTCTATAACCTCTCCCGAAGTTATTGATTCGACCCACCAAAGAATGAGCGAAATGTTTCATTCGGATGGGGGCGAATGGCAACGTAGGGATATGCCTCGGACTACATTTGTATTCCTTAATTCCGAGAAGGGACTTTCTCCTGAGGAGCAATCTCTTGCTGCTCACGAAGAGGCTAGGCAAGCATTAGGAGAGTATTGGAAAGCACTCGAAGGCACTCTGGACCCATCTAAGGTCGAGAAGGCAGCAGATAATGCACTAATTGGGAATGCCAGCGAGGTAGCATCTCAGGTCAAAGAGCGTTTTCATCCTGAAGACCGTCTAATGTGTTGGTTTGATTTCTTTAATCACGATAGCGACCGAGTTATCCGTAATATGGAAGCATGGTGGCACGAAGTAGTACCTTTGTTGGAGTGATTAAATGGGATTAAGACACGACCCTAATTCAGCAGTAGCACCGGGCAAACCAGGGTCTGCAATCTATCCCGATTCACCATTAGGGGAAGATGTAGAAGGCATTCCCACCGGAAGAGATGTTGAATGGGAGCCGTTGGTCGATTACCGTCGCAATGGTGTTTCAGAAACCACAATACATGGTGCTGTTGCATGGTGCCACGGTGACGAAGTAGTACATTCATTTGGAGGCAATGTACTGTGTTATGGTCGTTCAATGATGAAGCCCTTCATGCTCAAGGCCTTTACTGAGGAATTAAAAGACCACACTTGGGAACAAAAAGCAATTGCTGTCGCTAGCCATAATGGCGATACTGAACATGTAGCTGCCGCTCAATCTTTACTTTATGAAGCGGAATGGCCCCTTATGCTCACTCCAGTAGATGTTCCTCTTATTCAATTTGGACGCCAAGTAAGACGTCCAAGAAGATGGTATCATACCTGTAGTGGTGAACATGCTGCAATTCTAGCAGGTTGCCGTGCAAAAGGATGGGGCAGAGCCGGCTATACCTTGCCTAATCACGAGGTATTTCATGCCTATATGGAGCAGATAAGGAAGTATTTGGGCGATGATTGGAATCCACTAAGGATTGCAAAAGATGGTTGTGGTCTTCCTACCGTCTCAAACACAGTTGCAGAGTTGGCTAAAATTTACGCTGGACTGGTTAGGGACAAAGATGAGGATTGGATTTGGGAAGCAATGTGTCGCCATCCCGATTTAGTTGGCGGATTTAACAGGCTAGATTCTACAATTCTAAAAATTGGCAATGGTAAGGTAATCGCTAAAGAAGGCGCAGATGGTTTACTGGGAATGGCGATTGAGCATCCTGATTACCCTAAGGGGTTAGGAATCGTGGTGAAAATTGCGCATGGATGGAATTCTCAAGCAACATGGTATGTGGCCAGAGCAATATTGGGTTGCCTCGGAATTGAATTGAGAAATCCTTACCCGCTTCACAGACAAAAAGCATTCATCGTCTCAGGAATCGTTCCTGACAATCTACATGATGTACTAGAAACAATTCCCACTTGGGATGAATGGGACCCTGATCAAGACCGCTGGCATTATGAGGTCGACGTATGATTCGAATAGAGAATTTGATTGGGGGAGAGTTTGTTTCCCCCACTGAATTCTTTGATGATATCTCACCCTTAGATGGTACTGTAATTGCAACGATTCCTCGTACTAAGAATGTTGAAGGAGCGGTAACTGCTGCTGAAAAAGCACAATCGCAATGGAGTGGACTAAGTTTACTGCAACGTTGTGACTGGCTAGACAAAATTGCAGACTCTTTGGAATCACAAATAGACGAACTTGCCAGACTGGAATCATTGGATACTGGTAAACCGCATCATGTAGCTCTCAATGTAGACGCAGACCGGTCTGTAAATAATTTCAGATTCTTTGCTGAATTTGGTAGGAATATGAAATCGGAAACCTTCGAGATGCCAGATGCAACAAATTATGTCATGAGAAAACCAATCGGAATAGTCGGCTTAATTTCACCTTGGAACCTCCCACTATACCTTCTATCTTGGAAAGTTGCTCCTGCACTGTTGATGGGGAATACCATTATTGCTAAACCTAGCGAAATAACTCCAATCACAGCTCACTTTTTGGGCAAAGTTTGCACTGATATAGGGTTGCCAGATGGGGTGCTAAACATTGTACATGGTTACGGGCCAGAGATTGGACAAGCAATAGTTGAGCATCCTAAAATCAAGGCAATCTCGTTTACAGGTGGCACAGCCACAGGGAAAATAGTTGCAGCCACGGCAGCTCCTATGTTCAAGAAATTAAGTCTTGAATTAGGCGGTAAGAATGCATCCATAATTATGGAAGATGCAGACCTAGAGATTACAGTTCCAGGGGTGCTAAGAGCGTCATTCCTTAACTCTGGACAAATTTGTTTGTGTGGTTCTAGAGTTCTGGTTCATTCCTCTATCTATGAGGACTTCATGTCAAAGTACCTCGAACAACTTCAGAGTTTCGAAATAGGTCCTGTGATTAATGATAGCCATCGAGACAAAGTCATGTCTTATGTTCAATTAGCAAAACAAGAAGGAGGCCACATATTGGCTGGAGGAAATATTCCAGATAAACCAGGCTCCTGGATAGAGCCAACTGTGATAGGTGGCCTTTCACATAAATCACGCACAGCAACTGAAGAGATATTTGGACCAGTAGTCACAATTCACCAGTTTGATTCTGATGATGAAGCAATACAAATGGCAAATTCAACTCAGTACGGATTAGCCGGCAGCGTTTGGTCGAAGAATAAAGGCCGTGTGATAGCCGAAAAAATAGATTCTGGAATGGTTTGGGTCAACACTTGGTTGCACCGCGACTTGCGCGTACCCTTTGGTGGAGTGAAAGATAGCGGTGTTGGTAGGGAAGGTGGTATGTGGTCCGTCGGTTTCTTCAGTGAAGCGGTCAATATTTGCGTTATGGAAGATTGAAGGCTGAACACCTTTTCGCACAAATCGAGGTAATCATATGTCCGTCCATTCAAACGCTCGCAAAGTGACTACACACACCCTTCAGGAAATGAAGAGAGCGGGTGAAAAAATCACTATGCTAACCGCTTATGATTACAGCCTTGCTAAACTGGTTGACCGAGGTGGTGTTGACGTAATTCTTGTTGGAGACTCAGCGTCAAACGTTATGGCTGGTAGAGATACAACCGTTCCAATGAGTCTAGACCATATGATCTATCATGCACAATGTGTTGAGAGAGCGGTTGACCGTGCTCTAATCGTTGTCGATATGCCATTTGGTACATATCAGGGCAATTCTGCAATAGCCCTCGAAAGCGCTATTCGCATAATGAAAGAATCAGGAGGCCACGCTGTGAAACTTGAAGGTGGCTCCGAAATAGTTGAAAGTGTTCAAAGAATTTTGAGTGCAGGTATTCCAGTAATGGGGCATCTTGGTCTAACTCCACAATCAATCTACAAGTTCGGAACCTACACAGTTAGGGCTAAAGAAGAGGAAGAAGCTGCAAAATTAATTGAAGATGCTAAGTTGCTAGAAGAATCTGGTTGCTTTGCAATAGTTTTCGAAAAGATACCTGCGCATCTAGCAAAACAAGTTAGTGAGGCAATTTCCATTCCAACTATTGGAATAGGGGCTGGTCAAGATTGTGATGGTCAAGTTCTAGTTTTACACGATATGCTAGGAATTACTACTGATTTCAGTCCAAGGTTCCTGAGACGATATCTCGATTTGGAAACTCAAATTACGGGAGCAGTGCAACAGTATTGTGAAGATGTCCGTAGTGGCGATTTCCCAAATGAAGAAGAGTCCTACTGAAATATTCCAGCATACAACATTGCACCAGGTACTATGCTGAATGCAATACCAAATCCGTGCCAAATCCCATATCTAAACGGGGGCAGGTTCTTTTTTGACCATGATGCACATTGCCAAATCCAAATTAAGAAAGGTATTGCAATATTAAAATAATTACCTCCAAGTGCCCATAAGCCAGCCATTGGGATGCAGACAACTGCTACCCCGATGGCATGTTCACGAAGGTCGCCCGATTTGGTTAGAACTCCTAGTACTGGTGAAAATAATACCATTAGTAACAATGCAAGAACCATAGGCGGGAGATTATGTATTTCTAATGTATATGCGCACAAAGATACAACGCCAATTCCAAAAACAGTAGGCCACAAAACATGGCGGAATTTGAGGTCGACACCGTTTCCCATATTTTGGCCCAAGCGTCGCCGATGAATAGAAGATGCGGAACCTCTTGGTTATGACATGGCGAAGGGTTCTATTGTTGCAGGCTGCCTTGCTCCTCATCCACCTCATCTTGTTTATGCGGAAAACCCCGAGCAAAATGAACCGGTTTCCGAAGGTGGCTGGGAACAATTACGCTGGGGTTATGAGCGTCTTAGAGAATCCTTGAAAAACATCGACTACGATGTAATAGTTGTACTATCTCCTCATTGGCAAACCTATGTTGGAACTCACTTTATTGGAGTAGAAAAGTGTACTTCAAAAAGTGTAGACCCCGTTTTCCCAAATCTATTCAGATTCAATTATGATTTGAATATCGATGTTGAACTTGCACGTGCAATTCATGACCAAGCCGAATCTCAAGGAATGGCTGTAAAGATGATGGAAAACCCCGATTTCCGCGTCGATTATGGCACAATCGTATCTTGTCATATGGTCAGGCCAGAGTGGGATAAACCGATAGTTTCGATTTCATCTAACCGCAGCCTATCCTATTATTCGGTTGAAGTAATGCAAGAAATGATGCTAGAGCTTGGACGTTCAACCGCCAAGGCAATAGAAGAAAGTGGCAAGAAGTGCTTACTTTTGGCTAGTAATTCTCTATCGCATCGCCATTTCGTAACTGAAACCAATCCCCCTGAAGACATGAGTAAAGAGCATATTGCTAGTCATGCAATGCACCTTTGGGATATGCGAATGATCGAAATGATGAGGCAAGGTAAATCTCAACAGTTAATCGATGAAATGCCAGAATTCTGTGAACAAGCAATCGCTGAAGCAGATGGTGGGGCATTGACTTGGCTACTATCTGCTTTAGATGTCCCCGAACAGCCTGCAATTCTACATGGTTATGGGACAATTATTGGAACTGGTAATGCAATAATGGAATGGCCATGCCATTCATGGGAGGAGTGAATATGTCAGGAGAGGTAATCAAATCCCTAATCGTTCCTGCACATCCACATCCCGTACTTTGTCCGGAGAAGAATGAGGGATGGCAACGCATTCGTGATGCTTATGATGAGGCTCGACGCCAAATCGAAGAAAGCGATGCTGATTTGATAATCATTTACTCGACTCTATGGCCTAGTGTTATTGGTCATCAAATCCAAGCAGACCCCAATCCCAAATGGGTTATGGTCGATGCAGATTTCCATGACCTAGGCAGCATTCATTATTCCCTCCGCATCGATTCTGATTTTTCTCATGCATGGAATAAGGCGAATCTCGCAAGAGGATTAGAATCACGTACGGTCGCTTACGAAGGATTTCCAGTAGACGTTGGTTCCGTAGTTGCGCTTGAGTTACTAAATCCCAACAATCGTATTCCTGCAGTAATTTGTTCAACAAATGTATATTCTAATCGTGCTGAAACCACGGTTTTAGCTAAGGCTTGCCAAGACGTGATTAAGGCACAAGGAAAGAAAGTAGTCGCTGTTTCAGTAATGTCTTTGTCTAACCGCATGTTTACAGAACCTATTGAACCACATGAGGACCGCATACATTCTCTCAAAGATGATGAATGGAATCAAAAAATACTCGAGTTCCTTTCAGAAGGTCGCTTGGAAGATATTGGACAACTGAGTAGAACTATACATGACCAAATACGTGTCAAGAAAGTGGTTGCTTTCAAACCGATGTGGTGGCTATCTGCAATGAATGGTAATAGGAATGATCTAACTGGCAAGGTATTGGCCTATGAGCCAATTCATGGTGCGGGTGCTGCCGTAGTTGTACTAGACCCCGAATCTAATGGAACTGGCGACAAAGAGTATGATGAAGACGATGTTGACTTCTATGGAGGCGACAGAAATGTTCTCGACTCAGGCGAGGATGATTCCTCACCTTCAACTAATTCTGGGCCGAAATTATATGACCCAGTAGAAGGTAAAAATACGGTTAATACCAACAAGGCACCTAAGCCAGTTGGAGCATACCCTCATGCCAGAAGAGAAGGGGATTTACTCTATCTTTCAGGTGTTGGGCCAAGACAGCCCGGTGACAACTCAATTCCAGGAGGGCCTATCAAAGACTCGAATGGCAATCCACTTGATTATGATATCAAAGCTCAAACAAAAGCAGTAGTCAACAACATTGCAAGAATACTAGAGGAAGCAGGGTCTTCACTCGATAAGGTGATTGATGTAACTTCATTTTTGGTGGACATGGATCGTGACTTTTCCGGTTACAACGAAGTTTGGGCTGAGACATTGGGTAAAGTAGGTCCTACTAGGACGACTTTAGCAATTAGGGCCCTTCCTACACCAATCGCTGTTGAAATGAAGGTTATCGCTAAAGTTTGACTTCCATATTCCGGGGTTTAGTTGCCTCAAAAGGTGGCAAACAATAACTACTCTTCGCCCATGCTCCGGTTTAGCGGTAAATTAACTGTAGTTATCCGGGGTGGTTACAATCGATATCAGATCAACTGCTAACAAATTACTGAAAGGTGATGTACGAGGTGTTGTCGAGGACGTAAAGGTCCAGATTGAGCGCTCGGTGGGTCTAGTTGGTGTAATTATTATTTCACTTTCAGCAATGCTTGGTTCGGGGTTATTCGTTTTACCATCCTTTGCAGCAATGATAATGGGTGAAGGTATTTGGTTAGCATTCTTACTCGCTGCATCTGTTGTGTTGCCTGGTGCTCTTTCAAAATCAGAATTGGCTTCAGGAATGCCTTCTAGTGGGGGTTCATACGTTTATTTGGAGCGAACCTATGGTCCACTTGTTGGTACGATTAGCGGTTTAGGATTATGGGCATCATTTTTGTTAAAATCTTCATTTGCTCTAATTGGCTTCTCTGCCTACATGTACACTGTTACTACTTATTTTGATATTGAACTGAATACGTACATCGTTTCATTATCGGCACTAATATTAATCACAGTAGTAAATATTCTCGGGGTTAAGAAAGTCAAGATAATACAAGCTCCAATTTTAGGATTTACATTGTGTCTTTTGTTAATTGTCTCAGTGATGGCTTTATTCGCTGATTCGACTGATATGTCTGGGCCATGGAACGCAGCATGGGATACAGACCCATGGACAATTGCTGAAACTGCTGCCTTTGTTTTCGTCGCTTATGCAGGTGTTACCAAGGTTGCTGCGATTGGGGGTGAAGTCAAAAACCCTGGAAAGAATTTGCCTTATGGAATCCTAATTTCTTTGATAATAGCAACCATTCTCTATTGTAGCATCACCTACATGATGATGGCAGCAATCCCCGGAGAGTGGTGGGTGAACAGTAGCGGAGATGCAATAGAAGACCCAATTTACAAATTTGTAGAATCGGTTGCAGGTTCAAAAATCGGTGTGTTTGCAGCCATTTTAGCGGTTCTCACTATGATTTCCATGGCTCTTGCAGGAATCTTAGCCGCATCTCGATTTTTGTTTGCAATGGCTAGAGATGGTTTACTTCCTCAATCCTTAGAGGAAGTCAATGCAAAATATGAAACTCCTCATTGGCCAATTATTTTGACTGCAGCAGCAATGGGTTTGACAATTCTTTTACTTCCTGTAAAGGATGTTGCAAAACTAGCATCAGGATTCAAAATAATGATATTCATTATGATCAATTCATGTGTAATCATTCTACGTCAGACTAGTTACAAACACGAATGGAACCCTGAGTATAGGGCTCCACTTTATCCTTTAATTCACATTTGGGGAATCTTATCTGGTTTGGCTCTGGTATATATCATGGGAGAAAAGGCAATCATAGGAGCAGTAGCTGCTATAGTAATGGGTTTGATTGTTTACCAACTATATGGTAAAAACCACGCTCACCCAAGAACTACTCCGTTTGATACATTCCGTTCTGAATTTAGAAATCCAAGTGAAACCGAACATGATAGAAGAGAAGTTGCCTTCAATGCAGCCGATATGGGTGGCAAAGGTCACCTGACTTTGAAAGAGTTCCAAGTTGCAATGCATGCTTTAGGTTTCTCATATGACGATGCTGAGTGCCGAGTCATTTTCCATGAAATAGACACCGATGAAAATGGCGTAATCGATATTGTAGAGTTTACCGCTCAATTCGAGTGATTACGGATTAGGACATCCTAGTCCATTCTCCACTTTCCGTAACCAACCATGAGGTTAGTTCTCCGCTTGAATCGATGTACCATCCCGTTTTTCCTTGCTCAGTTCCAGGTGCTGCTTGCATTACACCAGTTTTCTTCGCTTCATCTGCAAGGTGTTGACGTAGATCTTCCTTAGATTTCAGTTCACTAGAATCTTCTTCTACAGTAACTTCTTTTTCTCTTGGAACTATCTCAGTTACAGTTTCGGGTTCGACTTCAGGTTCGGAGTAATCCTCATCATCTTCTTCCTCATCTTCCCAATATTCATCATCACTTTGTTCACTCTTGATTCGGCGAATCAAAACTAACATTATCGATATGAATAAGAAAACTATGATTGATACCATTGTGAGAGCAGTATTGGTGTTGCCCAGCCCCCCACCAAATAGTACTGCATTTACATCGAAAAATCTCTGTGCGACGAGGTCATTCCAATATGCATTACAAGATTGGGATTGACCTGCTTGGTCTACTGATACCTCATACGTATCATCAGATAGGTGTTTTACTGAACCTACGGTACATTGAATGGTAATCTCATCAGACGGAACTTCAACTCTGTTCCCTGCTTGGTCAATAGCATATATCCTGATTATCATCTTGCTACCTTCTTCGGGATTTTGTTCTGGAATCTCAGCTAGTAGTCGAATCGGTTCCCCTGGCGTGACACTTACTGTGATGTCTCGTACGGCAGAGCCAGTAGTCATACGTAAATTCCAATCGCCTTCATCTCCACCTTCAATCATCCAGTACCCATCACCTTTAGATGAAGGAGAAATCAATCCTTGTTGGTCATCGAATTCGAAAATGATATCCGATGCTAAAGCAATGTTGCCATGAACATCTAATGTTGACACAGTAATCTCAACTTCTTCTCCACTTGTGACGTTAATTCCACCATCGTAGTCAGTTGTAATATGCCTTGCAGTGCCTGCAATAACCTCGACGTCAGTAATCGCAAATACACCTTGAGCCATAGCCCGTATTTCATGCATTCCAAGAGAAGATGGCGCCCATTTCTCACCTGCTAATCTGATTTCCATAGTCATGTCATTGCCATCAATAACCCAATTGACTAGTACGTCATCAAGATGATTGCCGTATTCATCCTCAAAGGTTGGCAAAAGGTCTAGCACGCCGTCAGAGGGCACTCTTGTTCCACTCGTTGGTAAAACAATCCTAGCTAATTCTCCCGTTGAGACATTTAGAACCACATCGACTTCATGCACAATTTGAGTTTCATTGTCAAACCAGTTTGCAGAAATTGCGAAGTCACCTGTAGGGCCCGGTCTCAATTGCATCCAACCATCTTGCTCTTCTGCACCAAGTTCGCTATCGATGGTCCATGCACCATCCACAGATCTTTGATTACTCGCAGCATCATAGGCTGAAATCGATGCAACAATCGAATCTCCTGAGCGTAAAACCTCTTCTGAGAGCAATACATCAATTCCTATGATTATTCCTTGAGAGACACTCACTTGCATAGTTGCAGAGAATCCTTGGTCGGATACCCCAATCGTCCATTCACCAATTTTAGAAGGAATCCAGATGACTGAATCTCCATCCATCGATAGTGAACCAGTAGGGACTGTCCAATTTGCTAACGGTAAAATGACTTCACCAGAATTACCCAGAACGTCAGTTCTTATGGCTGAAATGATTACTGGTGAGCCAGTTCTTGCTTGTTCTACATCCATCTCAATATCTAGTCCTGTGGCTTGAGCAGGTAGTACTCGAATAACTCCTACTCCCGAGGCTCCAGATGAACTGTTAACACTAACATTCCATAGGCCCGGTGCTCCACCAAAGAATAATCCAGTTTGAGAGATTGAACCGTTTTCTACAAACCAAGTTAGAATACCTGCTTTAGAAATACCGACTTCATTACCTTGAGAATCTTTTGCTATTGGTATAACATGCTGAGTAGTACCACTTTGTACAGTTAATCCGTAAGGAATCTCAAGTGTTTCAGGACTTCCAGGAACTACATGAAATATTACCCGCTCTTCTAATTCTAAGTGAATAATTCGCATTGTTGTGTTACCTATTTCTTCGGGTTTCCATGTGTTGTTATCATAGTCAATAACTCCATTTTGGCAACGCCAACTTAGTTCACCTTCGACCATATTACCCGCTCTATCGATAAGAGATGCATTCAACTGAATTTCATCATCAATACTGATCTCAGTACCATTGAATCCCGATTGTATTCCAACAGGCCAACCAGCCACGACGTTAATCGTAGTTGAAGAATTTACATTTCCACTAGTTGCAGTAATAATTGTCTGTCCAACAACGCCAGGTGTAAACAACCCCTCTGAATCGATTGACCCTGAGCTTGCTGACCAAATAATAGGTTCATTTATCGGACTTCCAGATGAATCCTTCACCACCGCAGAAAAACGAACTGCTTGGTCAGCGCTAACACTTTGAGCGTGTGAATCAATATTGATACTTGCAGGGTTTGCAGCATGCACTGGAACTGAGATTTGTACCATCAAGATAACTAACATGATGGAGATAATCCGTTTGTCCAATACACCATCTCCATTCTAAAATCACATTCTTAGATTATCTAAGTTACCGATTAATCGGTCCACTCTTGCCATTCAGATGTTCCAGCATCACGGAACCACCAAGATGCCTCACCATCTTCAGCCCATTCAGTACCGTCGTCTTCAACACGATAGTCTGACATCCAATCTTCTCTGCCAGTTTTCACCTGTGGAGGGCCGCTAGGTCCAGGGCCTACAGCCGCAGGACTCTGTTCAGATTTCTCTTCCGGGTAGTAACCGTCATCATCCTCATCTTCATCCTCATATTCGGAATTTCCGGAACGGAATACCATAACGATAACCACTAACAGAACAATCACAACTAGAATAGCCAAAATTCCTCCTGCATAGTAAAGAGTTCCACCGGATTCAAAGAAGCCCATGAAATTTCCTTCAACAACAATAGTACTAGATGCCTCGACACTGTGTACCTTGATGGTTACAGTTTGTTTCTCATCATCCAATGTAGTGATTGTCCAGAATCCATTCTCTCCGGCTTCTGCAGTCATGCGACCAGTTAATTCAACTTGAGTTTCAGGAGGGACAGGGATTTCATTTTCCCACGCATCGAAAGTATGCACTTCGATTTCAAAGGTCTCTAATTGCTGCACTGTTTCATCAGCAATGGTCAATTCAATTCTTGAGACTGTCTGGTGTGCAGATACAGTCACAGTCCATTCATTCTCGGCCCCGCTCGGTGAGCGGAATTTGAAGGTGTGATCACCTGCAGTTGTGGCATTCCAGTTGTATTCACCTGAATTTCCATAGATTGTGGAAGATGGTACAGCCTTGTTGTTTTGCGTCCATAGTACACTCTCCAAAAACGTGTTTCCATCAGAATCAGTTCCAGTAATAGTTAGACTATACTGGTCTCCTGCCTTAGCCGTATTTGCAATCACATCGATTGCAACACTAACTGCATCTCCATGCTGGACTGTAATCGAAACAGTCTCATTGATCATGTAGCCATTTCCAGACATTGCCCATGCGGTGATCTCCCAATCACCAACAGTACTAGCTTCCCAAACACCACCGTTTCCAACGATGATATCGGTAATGTTAGTCACATTTCTTGAAGTTAAGTCCTTCAAAGAGTAAGACACAATGGATGAATCGATTATATTTCCATCACTGTCTGTTAACTTAGGAAGGAACTGCAGATTATTGTCAGCATCAATATTCTGTGACAATGAATTAGGGAGTTCTAATGCTACATTTACCAAGTATCCGTGCGCCACTGATATGTCTAGTGTGACATCAAGCGTGATGTTTGAGTCTGTATAAGTGGCACGTAGTGTGTAAGTAGAATCAGATGAGAACACAGGTACAAACATTGTCGTGCTTCCATAAGTCATCTCTTGCAGTACGCTTTGGTCACTAAATTGAATGTGCTCAATAGTCCAAGCGACATTCTCAGTCCAACGGTTTCCATCTGAATCATGAGCTTTGACCTTGATAGTAATCTCATCATCAGCAGTAATCTCTTGCAATGAGTTAGTTGAATCTTCAGAGTCGATAACCAATACTAATCCAGTAATCGCTCCTTCAACTACTTGGATGACGACACTACTTTCCATTCCAGCATAACTTCCGGTAATCGTCTTAGAACCACGGCGCTGAGCATGCCACTCTGCAGGTAAGCCTTCTACCAATAGTCCATCACTTACCGTCCAGTTTGCAAGTGGTAACTCTACGGACAACCTGTTACCCATTATGTCAATTCTTGTAGTGTTCAACCACACAGTGTCATCCGCTGTAACGAAGGTTTCAGATGCGATAATCTCTAGGCTCACCATCTCTCCATGATCCACTGTAATAGGGATTACATGGCTTATTCCGCCAGTTGATTGCATTGTAATGTTGTAATCTCCTACGGTGGTTGCGTAGTAAGTTCCGTTGGCTTCAGTGAAAACACCGCCTCCAGTAGTCCATGTGATTCCGCCACCAACTGCTAGATCTAGCATGTTGCCAAATTGGTCGTGCAATGTCCAATTTAGTTGACAAGTTTCTCCTGCATTGACCACGCTTTCACATCCTGTTGTAACGTAATGGGTTGGTATTCCGCCAACCACTTCAATATTCACAGCAATGCTTTGACCATTCCAGAATACGCTTACAACCTGGTTGCCAGAACTGTATGGATAGTATGTGCTACCACTCATAGTTCCATTAGATGGAGTGTACGAGATAGTCTGGCCTGGAACAATGTTTCCATGTTGGTCATGTACCATTGCTATTACAGTAAATGTATCATCGGCGGTTATTGTTTCCTCTACATCTTCAACAATCAGAGTTACCGGCAGCCCCGGCGTTACAGTGATTTGCTCAGTAGCGCAAATAACTCCAAAGCATGCTGTAATGCTGTGCGTACCTATTTGTTTAGGAGTAAACATTCCAGTCGTGTTAATTGTGCCATCAGTCGTAGACCATACTACGTCTTCTGCTACATTTCCTCCTGCAGCATCGTTCAGGATATGTGAGAATTGTACTGGCGTGTCAGCATCAGTAGTAGTCCCTGTAGGTGATACTGATGCAGAATGGACATCTGTGTAATTTATGAGAATCGTAGGCCTATAATCCAGAGAACTTTCACTTGAAAAGAATTCAATCCAGCCTGGTGCTCCTACAGTTGAAGTTCCAATTACTATCCAAGCATGGTCTCCATCTATCAACATTCCAGAATGTCCTAATTCTAACCAAACTTCACTCACAGCCGGATTAATGGTTTTCGAATAAATTGGTGATGCTTCATATTCAACTCCCGCAGTCATTCCTGCTGCAGACCATGGAGTTCCACCAGCTGAGTTATTCCAAGTCGAACCAGATTGCGTCCATGAATTTGTTAGCAGACGATGAACGTTCAAAGTTAAATTACCAACCAAAGGAGATTCTGTACTTAATTTGATTGATGCGGAATGGATTTTAGCACCAGGTGGTAGAGGAACTTGGTCGTTATCCAGAGCGATAATCATGCGACATTCTGTATTAGCGCCTTCACAATTTGTTCCTACCATCATTGATTCAGAACCATGATTTTGGTTTGCGAATCCACTACCAATGTATGAGTCTCTGATATTGGTGTGACCTAAATCAGCAACTTCATTGCCGGTTTGGAAATTATATGTCCACGTATGGTCGTCATTGTACGTGTTATCGACAGGAGAACCAATTGCGAACGACCTTCGACTTGAAGAAGGTCCAGGTATAGATCCATTTATGGCTTGTACCCACCAACTGTAAACGCTACCTTCTACCAAGTCCTGGCTGAAAGTGAATGTAGTTCCGTTAATCTCACTATCTTCCCAAGATTTGTACTTTAATTGGCCACCTGTGCTTGCAATAGTCACGACATATCCTGTTGCATTTGTTACAGAATTCCAAGTCAATTCAGGTTTGTCAAGAGATTCTAATACCCAATTAGTTGTGTTATACAGAATAGCTCCATCGATTGGATTGTTTAGTACTGGTTGAGAAGGAGGTATAACTCCGTCAACGTTGTCAACATATTCTAAAATCAATTTAGGCTTAATCGAATCATTGTATGAATTATCATAGAATGAGTGCCCTGAAGTCGGGGTTCCAACTGATTTTAGCATAATGGATAGAGTGTTATTTCCATTTGCAATATTAGATTGAGCCAATGATGTAAGGTCCCATTCCTGCCAACCATCTGGAGGGAATATTAGCAATGTAGTGCGAGTGACTTCAGTACTCGAACACGAAGGTGCTGTATTCCAAGTTACACTCCTTTCATTGAATGTATCACAGGCATGAACACTTACAGTTTGAGATGATGTTCCATTGACATCATACCTGTATAGTGATAGCAGAACGTTTGTAGGAGTCATAGCAGAAGGGAATGGTAATTCTGACAAATCAAATGTTAGTAATATCATAGATTCTCCTGAGCCGCCTGCAGAGATCCCCAAGTCTAATTCGCCATTATTGCCTAGAGAATTATTGGAACGACTGGAATCGATTGTTGCATCTGGAACGCCTGGCAGAGATGAGGTTTGGTTGAATACAGAACCATCATACAGTACGATAGTATTGTTTCCAGCGCCGTCGTCACTTCCAAGAATTCCTGGCACTCGGAATGAGTTGACACTGGACCATGTTCCTAAGCGGTGGTCTTGCTCAGCCCTAACTCTCCAGTATATCCAATAATCTCCCCATTCGATATTATCGCTGGTTGTGTAAGCGAGGCTGGAATAGTCCCATGTTCCGTTGAACGTATTATTATCTGTAAGGTCCATCAACCAAGTCTCATTTTCATTTGTGAAATGAGCAGAAGTTGAGGATTGCATAACCCAGCGTGTTTCATTAGATTCAACACCCGTCCAATTCATGGTTACATCATCAGCACCACGAGGCCTAGATGAAGTTTCATTCCAAATCGTTGAACCATCGGCAGGTAGCAGGCTCATTGCAGGTGATGGCAGCCATTGAGTACCAGTTCTCCATTCAAGTTTGACTTCAGGACGCTTTGTTTCATCATCGGTATAGTCACTGCTTGCGAAGTGCCACTCTTCATCGGTATCACTAACGATTTTGAACAATAAATTCACTTTGTCTAAACCTGCAGCATGAGCATGTTGGACAGCATATGTGATGTCTAAATCGATGGTGTTATCTTGATAATCCATAGTTTTTATTTCAAACGGAATGTCGCATTTAGGATTGGTCCAAGTCGAATTAGCTCCTGTTGGTCCATTCATAGTAGCACTTTGATTCCAGGTATCTTGTACTTCACAAACTGCGATTCTAACTGATTCTTGATTTATATCTCCACCGCTAACCTTGTGCAGTGTCAATTCCGAATCAAAGAATTCGTGAGAACTTGGAATAGGTAGTGTCGACCAATCCACCATTATCATCGACTCTGTGTAATGGTTCTGTGCAGTAGTATAGTTTGAACGTCCGATTATCAGTTCAGTTCCCCCTTCATAGGCGGAATTTGCATTACCTGAATCAAGATAAGTATCCATGAATATGGCTGGATAATTTAATGCCTCTACAATTTGGCCTTCTTGTAAAGTGATGTAAGCATCTGTGGAATTGATGGATGCACCAGTACTTGCTGGTATGTGGAATATAGTGTCAGTGCCACGAGAACCAAGGATGTCATTGGTAATCGGTTGGACAAACCATTCGTATGAATCTCCGGCTGAAAGACTCGAAGGCGAAGTCCAAGTTAGGTTGGCAATATCCCATCCATTAGAAGAATCTCGGCTATCATATACAGTCCAACCTGCTCTTTCATCTGAATAATCATTCCAGATGAATACTCTCCAATCATCTACATTCGATGGATTAGAATGGGTCCATGTAAGACTCGGGGTGCTTCCAGGAAGTAATGCGTGTGTCGATGTGTCCCAGATTATTTGATTGGGCGTTGGGTTTGAATTGCTACCTGCGCTTTCAGGAGATGAGGCATTTCCTGTGGCCCAAGTCATGTTTATCCATGGCCTATCGCTACTGGTTCCTTCGGTAGTGGTGAACGTTGTCTGTCCCTCATCCACAGATCCTACAACTAACAAAGATACGTGTGAATCTCCATTTGCAAAGGCCGCTTGAACTAATTCAGTTACATCAAAGCTCATCCAAGTAGCAGACCCACTATCTTGAACATCAACTAACAATCCTCTGTCGCCAGTACCCATGGCACCTGGTGAGGACCAGTTATTCACTCCATCATAGGTCGTGCCATTAGCACTTGTATTCCAAGCAACAAGTGCTGGATGAATCGATACTGAGTTGCCAGTATCTGAACCGAATTCGGCATACAAGTTCAGTACAGCATTCGCAATGTGTGCGTTTTGTGGATTAGGTAACTCTGTCAAAGGTATCTTTAGTAACCCTGTGGCATTTGCTCCGTTACTATCTGTGCCTACCTTCATCGAAGAGGATGAAGATTGGTCTGCAGTGGAGCCGATTCCTGAATCTGCAACCCAAGAGTCGATGAAATTAGGTATGTTCAAGGAAGGCATTGCTTCTCTGTGGTGCAATTCAACTGCCGCTGAATTTGAATCGATACTCCAAGTCGTAATGTCTGGGAGTAAAAAGTGGAACGAATTCGACCAGTTTCCAATTTGATTGGTTGAACTGGTAGCTCTTACCCTCCAATGCCAAGTTTCACCTGTATCAAGTGGGCTAGCAATGTCGTATGTTTGGTTCGTAATGTCAAATCCAGAGTCCGTCCAACTGGTAGCCATCAATAAGTCGGCCGAGTCAAAATTAGGAGATGTGTCTAATTCGATTGACCATCCACCTATTGTAACAGCTGTCGATGAGAAATTCCATGATAATTGAGGGGATTGTTCAGGCGCTGGATTAATTCCGTTTTCGACTGACCAGGATCCATTCAGAGGTGATTGTGGTACCGGTTCTGAAGGTAAAGCATCTGAACCAGGTACATAGATGAAAGATATTTCAGGACGGTTCGAAGAGGAGGCACTATTTGGATAGAACAAAGCGTCTCTATCAACGCCACTACCTACTCCAACAATACCCAGAACCAAATCTACTGCTCTATCTTCTCGCATTGCATTTTGCACAGCGAGGGTAATATCGAACTCTACCCAATCTCCTGCAGAATAAGTACCGCCAAGTGTTATTGAATCCAATAATCCAGCACGCTCCCAGCCTTTAGCACCCGAGGTGCCCCAAGAGTTTGCAGAATTTCCGTCATAAGATTGCCAAGTTGCTCCTTCTTCAGTCCAATTGTGCTGTCGACTTTCCCATGCTCCAATCTTTGGACTTCCAATAGGGTAGTCAGATAGTCGCATTTTCAGTGTTGCAGTTTGCACAGCATAGCCAGATGGAAGTAGATGACTTGTCAAATCACAACCGAGGATAATCGAGGTTTCAGATGGGAATGTGTTGTATGATACTTGCATATCATCTTCGCCGTTGTAGTTGCTGTTTGGTGTTCCACTGTCGATGTATGTGTCGCCACAGTCAGGAGAATCCCCTGCAGTGGTTGCGTTACCATGAGATAATCGTAAGCGATGTTCATCATCCTGAATGTACTCTGATTCTAATCCAGATACAAGGAATGAAGATGTTTCCCACCAAGAGTGATGGTTAGTAGTGGAGTCTTGTTGTGCTAATCTCCAATGGTACATCACACCATCTTGAAGTGTATCTGTACTGCTGACAGTCCAATTTCCATCTGATGAAGCAAACGATGTTGAGGAATCTCCTGTGTTAAACGAATGTATGATTTCGCGGTACTCTGGGTCTTTTGCAACCTGCATGATCATGTCGCCACTCCAAACCATCGAACCATTCCAACTAAGTGTTGGATTGGTATCTCCAGTTAGGTTGTCTCCGATTAAATCCCACACGCCATGCCCGTCAAGTGGAGCGACATGTGTTGGGATCTCAGGAGGTCCGTTACTATCCCAATCATAGGTTATCTCGATTTTTGGTTGATTACAAGTTAATGATTCTGTTGCACAAATTTTCACAGATTGTGTGCTCAACTCTTCGATTCCAAAGGTAGAGGCTACCATGAGCAAATCAAGTGAACTTTCAGGCGACAACCCCGCTTGTATAGCGTCATTATTCTCATCGATCCAATGTTGTAAGGCCACTGCGATGTCAACTTCAATAGTTGAACTGGATTGTGAACCAGTGAAATTACCTACAGACATCGATGGAACTCTTCCGCCATCATTCCAGTTGTTGGTACCATCATACTTTCGCCAAGTAACGCTATCTTCAGTCCAATCTTCACCGTCCATCACATGTAGACTAACATCTGCTGAACTGCTGAAAGAGTCTCTTGTCATCACTATGTTAGCCGAAATAATAGAGGAATTATGATGCAATCCGAGGTCATCTAGGTTCAGGCGCATTAACCCATACTGGTCTGAACTCGATGATGAACCAACAGTAAAGTTCTCTTCACTGCCCAGATTGGTGTTCTTGTCATTTGAATCGATGAAGGTATCTTCGATTGTATTTTCAGTTAACCCTAGATCATCAAACCCAACGGATAGCGTACCATAATTGCCGCTCATCGTGATACTATGGCCAGGTAGGTGGAAATATCCTGTGACCCAAGAGCCAATGGTTTCGTTACTGTCTATTGAACGCATTCTGTAATGCATAGTCGAAGAGTTCGAAAGTTCATCTCCCGTAGGTACAGTCATTTCTCCATCACCCGAATTAAGTGTGAATATAGAAGAGTTATCTTTGGTATTGTAATACCAATTATCGTCGTCACTTGACAAGAAATTTTCTGACATTGAAAGTTGGATTTGTGCATGACTTCCAGTTAGCCCTTCCCATGACAATTCAGGATTAGCCGCCGCACTAAGAACGAATTGACTGTCATCCATCAAAGCAGCTCCATCCTCTACAAAGTTAGGTGTTAGAGAGCCTCCGTTAGTATGGCTTCCAGTTTGGTGTGATATCTCTAGATACGGTAGGCCACCACTGTTTGGAGACTCAGACATCTGGCATTCATACTGTGTTCCCGTTGCTGCAAGGATAAGTTCGATTGTACTGCGTGAGTTTGCTACAGCGTCCTGAACAACAGCGGTTACGTTAATTGAAAAGGTATTGTTTGCATATCCGTAGAATGGTGGTTCCCAAGAGTCATAATCAGAAGTTCCTTCCGCCCCTGGTAATTCCCATGAAACTCCATTGGCAGCGTCTTCCCATGTCGAATTTCCTTCATCCCAAGATTTTAGGAGGCGTGAGTTGTAAATATTTATGGCTCCTAAATCTAAGGGGTCGACTCCACAGGTTAATTTCAATACAGCATCTGTAACTAAGTCAGTTCCCGGAACAGTATTGTTGAATGAAATCAAGATTTTTGATTCTCCTGTGAATGTTGAACCCAAATTTACAGTTTCATCAGAGCCATAGTTCGACATAGGATTTGACGAATCGATAGCTGTATCCTTCGATGGACTAAATGTGGATACAGTTTGAAATACGGTGGTTTCATCTTCTAGTACCTCATTTGTCCAGTCGGGCACTGCTTGTGGAAGTGCCAAATCAGCAAATAAAAACATCATAGCGAGCAAGAGTGAACTTGCGATTCGTCGGCGGTCGCGGGTGTTCGTTGACATTGG
>TARA_B110000444_G_C18852050_1_pt1 | contig 27146 bp, 20 predicted proteins | sample TARA_B110000444 | Tara Oceans TARA_B110000444 (sample SAMEA4398370) | marine metagenome | biome: Polar Biome; feature: [SRF] surface water layer (ENVO:00010504); material: water (ENVO:00002006), including particulate matter (ENVO:01000060) such as... | depth 5 m | reverse complement strand
GGTATCGTTCTGTTTTTCATGACAAGAAACCAGGGCAAAGACGGGGACAAAGCAGACCGATTTGGGATGCAGTGATAGAATATACCTTGTTTTTATATCTCAAACCTGGAGGGTTTTTAAGCCCTTCGTTAAACGGAGGCAGAGCGCTTATACCTTCAACGAACTAGGGTTAGATATGTCACTTGCACCATCTGATTATGACTTTGGCCACGCGTCAAATTATTTCTTTGCAACAACCATTACCTGCGCCAATGAAGAAGCTCGGGCCATGTATGTCCAAGCCTACGGCCATATGCTGAACTACAATCACGAACAAGCAATTGCATGTTTCAGCAAAGTTACCGAACTAGACCCTAAGTGCGCTATGGCGTGGTGGGGTATCGCATACTGTGTCTCATCCAACTATAACTGGAGTCCAGGACTTGGTTCGGGTCACGACTCAATCCAAACCGCAGTTTCCCTCAAAGATGGATGTACAGAACTCGAGCAAGACCTGATCGACGCATTAGCACAGCGCCATTCTGCAGAAGCACGTGATGCTGCAGACCCGTCCGTCCTCAACATGGGCAACAGCCCAGAACTGAATGTTGCATTCGCAGAAGCAATGGAACCATTGTATCGAAAATACAGCGGTAACTTGGATGTTGCTGCAGTATACGTTGAAGCGCTCATGAATTTGAAAGCATGGCAACTTTGGGATAAGAATGTCGCAACAGGAGAAATCACTCCTGCTGACGACAACACCTTGCTATTGGTAAAGGTCATGGAAGATGCGTTTGAAAATGTGGAAGGAGCAAAGGAACACGTCGCATTGTGCCACCTTTACTGCCACGCTTTGGAACTCTCCCCCTTCCCCGAGCGCGCCCTTCCGGCAGCTGATGTATTGCGCACGGTAATGCCGGGACTGGGACATCTCGTCCACATGCCTTCTCACATCGATGCATGGGTCGGGCAATGGAAAGAGGCTGTGGAATGCAATATTGCAGCAGTTGAAGCCGACGACCGGTATGTTGAATTGAGTGGAAATGAATCTCAGTTCTACAAATTTTACCGAATGCACAATCACCACTTTGTGGTATGGTGTGCTATGTTTGAGGGACAGTACGAAGTCGCTATGAAATATGCACGCAAGGCAGTGGATACACTTCCTGCTGGCGATGAAAACTCCGGAGTCCAGTTCATGCTTGCTGGCGTCATTCCAATGGGAGCTATCTTCCTTGAATCCTACGTGACTATGCCATGGCACGTCATGATTCGCTTTGGAAAGTGGGACGAAATCCTTGCAGAACCAATGTACGACGACATGAATGTATTCCCTGCTACCATTGCAACCCAGCATTACGCACGAGGAGTTGCCTTTGCATCCAAGGGAATGGTACCTGAGGCAGAAGCAGAACAGGTCCTCTTTGATGCGGCACTTCAGAACCCTGCCCTCGCTGGTCGTGTGCTTCACAACAATTTGATGTACCAAGATCCAAGCGATGGACCGTGTATTCTACTTGTTAATGCGGCAGTCTTGGCTGGTGAAATAGAATACCGAAAGCAATTCCTCGCAAAGGAGGCCGGAGAGGATTCCGACTTTACGGTAGCATTTGACCACCTTCGTCGTGGTGTTGACCTTTCGCTCAACCTTGCCTACAACGAGCCTTGGGGCCAAATGCAACCTGTACGCCATATCCTTGGTGCACTCCTGCACGAACAAGGAGAGTTTGAAGAGGCAGAAGCAGTTTACCGTGCTGACATAAAACTCTGGAAAGACAACATGTGGGGTCTCTTAGGACTCAAACTCTGTCTTGAGGCACGCGGCGATGCTCCTGAGGAACTCGCTGAGGTGACTGCATTGTTCAGCGAACGCAGTTCTCGTGCTGATATCGTTCCTGCAAAGACCTGCTTCTGCGCACAAAACAGCATCGAAAAGACCTGCTGTGACTGAACAAGCCTTCACTGTGGACACAACATATCTATCCCAGCTTATGCTGGGTGGTAGAGGATTAAGCCCGTGGGTCTTGTGGGCCTTCAGTTCGTTGAATGATGACGCCATGGTCTTCGAGATAACCAACACCGTTCTCCCCCATGAAACCGCCATCAACGATGACGACCTGAGATATACCCGCATGGTGAATCAGTTTCGCGCACATCATACAGGGTTCACCTGTGACGATAAGCCATGCCTTGTTGGTTGAAACGCCATTTGCTGCAGCATTACAAATCAAATTCATTTCAGCGTGATGGCATCCAATCTCAACCCGAGTTCCAGAGGTGATGTTCATGGTATCTCGTAAGCATTCCTCGCCACCGCACAAGCGTCCACCACCACGAGGTCCGCCGTTGTATCCGTCCATCAGTACAACGTTACGTCCAGGGTCAACCAGGAGGGCACCAAAAGTGCGCCGAGGACAATTTGATGCTTCGGCAAGGGCAAGACACTGTTGAATTCGAATTGCGAGATGCTTTTCCTTCATTGGCCCACCAAATGCTCACACCAGCCGTACTTCTATCAGTTCTTCGCTACGAAACTCAGGTCATCATTCGTGTCAATTCCGAGAGAAGTTAACACGTTCCCTTGCATGTAAAGCGACCCAATTGAGACAATGAGGGTAGATTTATCGTAAGCATCTTGGGCGTATTCTACTGCACTCTTAGGCTTTGAATGGGTGGACAAATCAATCCCAAGTGGGGAAAACCATGGTTTGAGTTCAACAACAGGAACAGCAGGATATCGACCACCTTGAGGCTCACTTAGAATGATTTCAGAAGGAGGATTTGATTTACAGAGGTGGAGAATATGCGATATCGCCTTTTCCAAATCAGCCTGTGGAGATGTTCCAAACAGCAGGACCCAGTTCCCACTTAGAACTTCAGGCCGTAGACAAAGTTCCTGGACCGCTCGCTCCAAACCACTTGGGTTATGTGCCCCATCAAGAAGAAAATGAGGTTCTGAAGGATATTGTGATTCTATGAATTGCATTCGAGCAGGCCAGACGCAATTGCTGGTATCGGGTTCCAATTGAGTATTGACCACAGCGAGATACGGCCAAATTGCGTCAACCAGTAGTTTTGATTCGTCCCGAAACGAAGTTCCCTCTGGAATCTTCACGAGAACAATATCAGCGGGACCGACCGACTCCCCAAGATGTTCCATTCCTGCATTCAGGGTAGACTCCTGAATGGTTTCCAAGACGTCTTTTTGATCTGGTGAGCGAACGATTAACGGACGGCCAGCCCGTGCAATTGCAGCCTTTTCACGAGCAATGTCAGTTCGATGGGTTCCAAGCACATCGGTATGTTCGAGTGAAATTGATGTCAACATGCAAACATCAGCATTGGAGACACGTGTTGCGTCCAAGCGCCCGCCCAATCCAGTTTCGAGAACAAGCACCTCAACTCCTGAATCGTTTGCAACAATCAGAGCGGCAAGGAAGGTCACTTCAAAGAAAGTGACTGCGATGTTATTTGCCGAAATTGCAAGGCGGACTGCCTCAAGAGCCCGATCCATTACATCGGATTGAATCGGAACCCCGTTTATCCGAATGCGTTCTTCAAGACGAACCAAATGTGGAGAGGAAAATAGGAGATTCGAAATCTCTTGGTTGGATAGTGCTGTACAAAGCATTGCACAGGCCGTCCCTTTTCCGTTGCTCCCTGCGACATGAACCGTTGTAAACGAAGGTGTTGGGAGTTGAAGGGCTTCAACAGCGTTCGCCGTGTTAGTCAAGCCAAGAGCCATGCCGAGATGTTTGGTCTCTTCCAGCCAACTCCGAACTGGAATTTGGCCCACCATGGTCCTTGCAGTCGGTTGTCTTGCATAGCCTCTTTCCTTCGCCTTCTTGAATGTCCTGCAAACGCGAGGCTGATATGAGAGAGAGACCTCGCAGAGGCATGACCGATGGGGCTGATGTGAAGGGCTCGCCTCGCCAAAGCGAACGGTTCGCCCAAGTTGAGGACGAGCTCAGGAAGGAAGATACTCTTTTTGAGCTCCTCAAAGAACAGTGGGTTGGGATGACGGCGATGGCTGGCATGTTCATCGTAACCATCGCTTTAGCCAGTTTTATTCGCCCGTATTATGACATTGGTGAACTCAAAGCATTTGGCTCATCTGGAGCAAGTCAGGTTCGATATGTCGCCATAGAACTCTTTGCGATTTTCATGTTTACCGCATTGATTATCCTGCTTGCGAAATACAAGAAGGATTACATCATCAAATACGGAATGATGGTTGTATTGACTCTTGCTCTCCTGTACAGTACAATTCCTCTTGCCCACGTCGCACTTATGGATTTCGACCCTGAACCGTTTGAAATGGATCAACAGGATACCATTGAGGGAGATTATTTGGGGACTTGGGGCGATGATGGTTTCGTTACTGCTACCCTTGTTCCTGAAGATGACGGTATGAACGTAACCGTTTCCGCATGGAGCGTATCTTCAGGCATGGAAGAACCCGTCTGGACAATGACACACAACCATTCTCTAAATGAGCCAGATTCAAGGCTTAGGATGGCGACATCTCACGATGTGCTCACATTCACCAGTGGCCCTTGGGTTTGGACTGTTGATGCTTTAACCGGCGACCTCATACAATCCTATGCTTGCTTTGAGATTGATGAAAACGGAATGGAACAACCCATCACATCAATGGTCACCGGATGCGCGCTTGCCGTCAAAACAAACGATGCAATGTATTTGTTTAACACTGCATCCGAAGTGATACGCTACAATACCTTCGAAGAGTATCCAGGAAACCTTACGTACCAAGCCAAGTGGTACGTTCCATCCATTGATTTCAACGATGGAATTTTGCATGCTGAACTCCTCAGTGACACCCTCCTATTCCTCGCCACGCCCTCAGCCACCGGTGTTCTTCACCTAGACGAATATGGCTCAGTTAACGACCCCCTTGCCCCTCAACTCGGTAATGAAATACGAATGGCATACCTCCAAAACAGCACCTCAGCATTCACATCAACTGCTGTTGGCATCTCTCCATTTGCGGCCTCAAACGCATCTTCACTACCCGATGACCAACGAATGCTCCTTCTAGGAGAGCAGAACGGAGATATTACTGGAATTGAGTGGAACGGCTCCGCTGTATCCAGCGAAGAGTTTGTGGTTCAAGACAGGATGATGCTCAATTCCCTAGTCGAGAGTGTATCGTCGGTTCAAATCCTTGACTGGGACGCTAACGGTTACTCCGACCTGGTAGTAACGGGAGAAAACAACGCTTACTTCCTCTATGGGACCTCTTTGGCGAATGTGGGCTCTTTCCCGGTAGTTGCTGATTCCACTCTTACTTTACTCAGCGCAGAACCCAACGCTGAACAATTGCTTTCCCTTACGTTGGATGAAACCAAACTTGTAATAGATTTACAATCGGGTTCATTAGAAGAGGACATGTTTCCTTTAATCGGTCTTCAATTGAGAACTGGACCAACCATGATTGGACTGGCGGTAACCGCCATTCTTATGATTTTACTCTATGTTCACAGTGAATGGTACGTCGTCAATACAACTGGCGTCTTATTGGGTGCTGGTGTTTGCGCTCTACTCGGTGTCAGTTTTGAACCACCGATGGCCATACTCTTCATGATTCTCGCTGCGGTCTACGACGCGTGGGCTGTGTACAAATCCAAACACATGCTCGACCTTGCGGACACGATGATTGGCCTACGCCTACCCATCCTTCTCGTCGCACCTCAAGATACCAGCTACTCATTGATTGAGGAAACCGAAAACACTCCAACGAAGCGAGTTATCTCTGATAAAGTTCAGACCAAGCGCAAGAAAAAACCCTCAACAGAAGCCATGTTCATGGGTCTTGGAGACATCATTTTCCCAGGTATGCTCGTTCTTTCAGCGCTACAATACCTGGACCCCAGTGCAGCAACTCAAGTAGCGGTATCTACACTCATCGGTGGTCTAGTCGGGTATTTCGCCCTCATGACCTATGTTGCTCGTGGGAAAGCGCAAGCTGGACTTCCGCTGCTTAACGGTGGAGCCATTATAGGCTACTTCATCGGCGGTTTCCTGTTTTTAGGAAATGAAATTATTCAATTCAATATCTCGTGGTGACCAACATGTTAGACATGCAACTCTTTCGCGAACATCCAGAACGAATCCGAGCGGACCATACCAAGCGTGGAATTCCACAGGATAAGATTGACAAGGTCATTCAACTTGATCAAGAATGGCGAAATTCTCTCCACGAAACAGACCAGTTACGCCGTGAAAAGAATGAGGCTGCCCGAGGCATTGGGGCGGCAAAAAAAGCAGGAGATAATGAGGCTGCTCAAGCCATTCTGGCCCAAGTAGCAGACTTGGGCAGTAAGATCGCTGCAATGGAAGCCAAAACCAACGACGCCATGGCTCTACGAGACAGTATCCGAATGTCAATTCCCAATATTCTCCATGCTGATGTCCCAGAAGGAGCCGATGAATCGGGCAACACGGTCCAAGGAGTTCACGGCACAAAGCCTGAGTTTGATTTTGACGTCAGAACTCACAATGAATTGATCGAAATGAACCGATGGGTCGACCTTAAACGGGCTGCAAAAATCACTGGAAGCCGATTCTTTTTCCTCAAAGGAGACCTTGCCCGACTTGAATTTGCCCTCCAGCATTACGCTGTAGAATTCTTGCAGCAACGTGACTTCACCTTTGTTCAGCCTCCAGTAATGATGAACCGTGAAGCCTACGAGGGTGTGACGGACCTCGCTGATTTTGAAACCGTGATGTATGGGGTGGAGCCGGATAATTTCTACATGATCGCAACCTCTGAACATCCGCTTACCGCCATGTACATGGACGAAACCATTCACGAGGACATGCTCCCACTGCGCATGGTTGGTGTTTCATCCTGTTTCCGTAGGGAAGTAGGAAGTCACGGTCAATCTGACCTGGGAATATGGAGAGTTCATCAATTCACAAAAATTGAACAAGTCATCATCGCAAAGCCCGAAGACTCTTGGGCACTCCATGAAGAACTGCTCAGCAATTGTGTTGATTTGTGGAACAGTTTAGACATTCATTATGAAATCGTAAACATCTGTACTGGAGATATGGGTACAGTTGCTGCAAAGAAGTACGATTTGGAGGCATGGATTCCAGGAGCGGACCAGTACAAAGAAATCGTCTCTTGCTCAAATTGCACCGATTATCAAGCAAACCGATTGTCCATTCGTTATGGTCAACCTGGACATCCGAATCAACCGATTGCACATACGCTTAATTCAACCGCAGTTGCAACATCACGTGCATTAGTAGCAATCATGGAACAAAATCAGCTCGAAGATGGTAGAGTGCGTATTCCAGAAGTTCTCCAACCCTTTATGGGTGGCCAGACGGTTTTGGAGCCTTGTACATGGGGATGAAGCAATGAAACAATCAATTCAGACTTTTTTTGTCCTTACAATGTTCCTTCTTACGCCTCTATCGGGTTGTTTTGGAGAAGACGGTGAAAAAAGCACTGTTGCTGAATTAGAAATTGATGATACCCAATCAATGACTGCTGCACGAGGACAATTTTACACATTATCCGTTGACAGTACGGTTGACTGGACCATCAGTCGCTCTCCAGGAGCATTTTTCCAAGATGAATTCGGAGTACTGAGAGATGATGTGAATTACACCCTCCCTGCAACTCAAACCAACATCACAATGCTCATTCTGGATTCAGAACGAGACACTGTAGAACTGAGCATTACCGCTGGAGACCAAATGTGGAACACGACACTCGCTCTTGAAGACAGTCAAGAATTGATGTTGGTTGATGGGCGTAGAGCCTACGATACCATCGACATGCTCACCTCGTCATACAACAACCGTTGGTGTGGTTCAGCCTCAGTACATGAGGGAGGCGCTGCATACGAAGCAGCTGCAGAAGCAATGGCCGAGAACATGAGAGGAATGGGCTTTGACTTTGTTGAAGTGACGCGATACGATGATGACCCGGACCAACTCAACGTGGTGGGCTACAATTGGGGACGCGTCAACCCAGATGAGTACATTGTCATAGGAGGTCATTTTGACATTGCCTACGTCTTCACTCCTCCAGGTGGTGGAACCAATGAAGGTGCTAACGATGATACATCCGGTTCAACCGTATCTCTAGAAATGGCTCAAGCGCTCGCACAGATGGAATTTGACCATACTGTTGTGGCAGGCCTTTGGGCCTGTGAAGAAGAAGGGCTTCTCGGCTCTCTTGCATATGTATCTCACCTACCAGAGAATGTCTCTGTCAAAGCCTACATGAATTTTGATATGGTTTCTCTAAACTACCCAATCGTACCCCGAAGTGAACCACTCATCGGGCCTGGAGGAGAAATATTCTCTGCAACACGTTACGACTGGAGCATCGATATCGCAGGAGCGAGTGAAGAGAACATGAACCGAATGCATGACTGGGTTGGTCAAACCATTGAGGACGACCTTGCATACAAGCCAACCGAAGGGAATCCGATTATGTGGAACGTTGCTGAATCCTGTGCCTCTGACCACTGTGCGTTCTTCTCAGAAGGCTATCCAACTTTCAATTTCTTCAGCCCTGGTGGAGAAATTTCCTTCTGGCAGGAGTGGCACTCTCCATCAGACACTCTTGAATTTATGACGGCTAAAGCGGGTGGCGAAGAAGAGATGGCTAGCGGGTTCAACAGCCTTGTCTGGTCATCACTTGACCTGTTTATACGAGTTGATAATGCCGAAGATTTCCACGGCACATGGAAGGAATAATCATTCTGTAGTGATTGCAACACGGGTGACAAAGAGCCCAAGCAAGCAACCCAGCGGTGCGACCATCATGCTGAGAAACAAGATAGGCATGCTGACAAAAATGGATTGCTTTGCTTCCATCAAACGCTCCCATGTCCATCGGCCTGCTAGAAGGTCAAAGGCAAGGAAGTGAAGCCAACCAATGAGAATGACCCTTTCGTCTGAAAACATGTTAATCACAGTTTCTGGAGTCGGCATCTCGCTGCTCAAAGCAAGAAGGATAGAAGGAAGATTTGGTATGACTGCTATCGTATAGGCGAGCAAAAGAGGGGCCAAAAAGAGCCACTCATTGCTCATCATTTGTTTGGTACGCTGATGTTGAGGCGCAAACCACATCATCAACCAAAACGGCAGTATATACAAGCTGGAAAACCAAAAAAGTACATCGATCATTGTTGTCATTAAATCCCTTCTTGTTGGGTCATGATGTTCAATGCTTCCTCTAAAACCGAGGTGTTGGCCCAGTATTTGCTGGACGTCCATGCTATACCGCCTTCGCTGTCAATAACCTGCAGAGTGGGCGTTACCGGTTCTCCAAAGGCAGTGTAGAGGCCTACATCTGTCATGCGACCAGTTTCACGGTCGATCACTGTGGTTGAGGCGTCTGGGACAAGAACCGGCCATGGGGTATAATGTTCGCTTGAATTGCTACCGTAGCGGCGTTCCATATCTTCTATTGTCTCAAATTCAGGGTAGCGATGTACGGAGAGAATAGTGGTCGTGTTTGAGATGTTTCCAGCGTTAAGTTCGCTTCGTATGAGGTCAGTCCAGTCGTGGCACCCGCTGCAACCTGATGCGACCCAAAGCATGAGAATTGGTCCGTCGAAACTGTTACGTAAATCGTGCTGGCTTCCGAGGTCTTCCTCTCGGTCCAATGTTGGAGCGCTAAACGATATCTTTGAGGGGATTGGAGTTGACTCTGTAGATTCAGTAGACTCCATCGCATCCATTTCCATGGGTGCCGTACATCCCGCCAGAACGAGGATGCTGATCACGCACAGAACAAGGACAACGATATTCTTCATGGCTCTAGTTGAGTCGTTGACTATTTGAAGCGGTGTTCTCACCAAGGAAACATAACTACCCAATAGATACCATCCCAAAAGGTACATTGAATCGAAAGCATGACAGAACCAATCACAACACGGTTGGCGTGTGGTAGGGTCTCACGGGAAGACCAAGCAAGGACTCCAAATCCAACAGAGGCAATACCTGCAGTCACCAAAAGACCAATCGTGACAACCGTCAACAGAAGGCTCGGCCCTTCGAGGTGCAGACGAGTTGCATCTATCCAGAGCATGGACGGAATAAGAAACGCTGCATAGAGGAGGAGCAACCTCTGTGTTCCTTTTCCATCCGGTTCACGGCCAGGCCATTGAAGCGTTGCCACTTCATCTTCACTCCATCCGAAGAAAAACTGATACCACATCAGCAGATATCCCACCGCTGCAACAAACATCCATGGTACAATGAACTGCTGCATTGATGAAGACACTCCCCCCCAGTAATCAAGAGGGTCATTTACCGCATTAACGCCACGAATGTAGGAAAGTAGGATCAACGGACCCGTGAAAAAGGAAAACCAAAACACAGTCTTTCTATTCATTCCTCACTTCCTCCGTGATTTTTTGCAGAAAGAGCGGCTGTTCGACGAAGGAAGGGGCTGTATAGGGCCGGGAGGATAAGCAAACTCGAAAGCAAAGCAAGCGTGATGGCGACCACGAAAGCTTGTCCGAACAAGCGCAGAGGTAGCAGTGCAGACAAATTCAGTACTGCAAATCCTCCTGCAGTCGTTAATGCAGCCCCACCCATGGCGCGCCCCGTTGTGGCGGTTGACCGAGCAACCCATTCATGTGGGGTTCCAAACGGGGCATGTTCCGCTTCTTCTTCTAACCGAGTCGTGAAGTGGACTGCATAATCGACTCCAAGACCGAGTGATAACGCTCCTATGGTTACGGTTTGAGAATTGATATTGTAGCCGGTATAGCCCATCAATCCGTACACCCAAACAACGACCATCATCAAGGGAATCCAAGAAACAAACCCTCGTTGCATACCTTCTTTGAGGTTATTCTGGTTTCGAATAGTGTGAATTCCGGTCAACATGAGAAGAATGACTACTGCGACAATTGCTGTGGATTGAATTGAAGCATTAGCTACATCTGAAGTGGTTTGTGCATTGATGAGGCTACGTCCGCTCAGGCGCAGTGTGAAACTTTCATCAATTTCGTCTGACATGACAACGATAGCTGCTTCCATACGTTCAGCAAAGGCCACGGTTGCAGCCCAGTCCAAGGTTTCTGCTTGGAACGAAATGACGGTTTGGTCACCATCGCGTGCGAGAAGACTCTTTGTCATTTCAATGCCAGTTGTATTTTCCAGCGCCCAAGTTTCGAGAGCAAGCCATGCATTATCGCTTCCATCATCAATTGATGTGAGGAGTTCATCAAGGCCGCTATCTTGTAATCTGGCTTGCTCAAGAACGTCCCATAACCCGTTGGGGACGCCGTTAACATCCGGATTGGTACTGAGATCTGCAGAAGCGACCTGCCAGGCATTCCGACCCAATTCCGACATGATGTCACCGTCAAGAACGATGTAGAGCGGTGAACGGCTTGTTCCAAATTCATCACTAATTAAAAGAAAATCCCCCACGACAGGAACTGAAGTATCGAGTTGGTCCCGTTGTTCAAAAGCCACTTCCAGTTGTTGGAATCCAAAGAACATCGGTACGAGCAACAATACGGCGATCACACCGACTAACTTAGGACGTTGGGAAAGTGTTGCAATATTATTGCTAATGGGTCCAACCTTCACCTTACTGGCCTTGCTGAGCGGAAGACGCTTTGTAGGTAGGATAAGCATCAATGCCGGGAGTGCTGATATGCTCAAGAGATAGATGAAGAAGAGACCAATTGCGATGACGGTTCCAAACACTTGCAAAAAGGCAAGGCTGGAAAGTCGGAATGATAAGAACCCAACAATGTCGGTGAAGATAGCGATAAGAAGTGCTATTGACGTTAGAATGGTTCCTTGACGAATTGCTTTTTGGCGAATAGCGAAGTCAAAATCCTTTAGTGTTTCACGGCCCATAGGGTTTCGCTGTTCTTCATCATGCAGTTCCTCACGAATCCGTATTACGACGTGCAGGCCGTAATCGACCCCAATTGCAAGCAACAACACTGGTATTGAGTTCATAGCAGCATTGAACGTCATTGGAACACCAGCGAACTGTAGCCAGCCCGACAAGCCATAGGTAGCAAGAATAGCCGTCACTGTAAGACTCAGTACGTACATAGTTTCACGCACACTACGGAAGTTAAACCAGAGAATAATACCCAAAATAAGCATTGCAGCACTAGTTAGGATACCAATTTCTTTTCCTACCGTTGCTGATGAGTTCTTAGCAAATTGAGCAAAAGAAAAGGTACGTAGATCCTCTTCCCCCGTGGTTTCGATAAGGGTACTCTCGAGTTTTTCTGCCCATTCAGTAAGGTCAGTTTGCACACTGTCAAGCACATCATAACCATAGTCAGCGGGTTCACTGGTTACAACGAGAGTAACAAGAACAGGGCCATCGCTCACCCACGGTTCGGTTGAATCGTCACCTGGTAGGCAAGAGAGTATTGCTGCCCGGAAATCAACGCTTTGGAGCCCCATTAGCGGGCCGATTTGTCCTTGAATCGGTCCTATAACAGCCATGATTTGCCCCATTTCAGCAGGCTGTCGGCCAACTGATGCACTCTGTAGTTGTCCTGTTAGCAATCCGAGTTCGTCAGAAAGGTTAGCCCCAGAATCAAGTCGGGGAAGCCATTCAGCGGGATTCCCTGCATTCCAGTCTGTAAGGCGTTGAGGAGTCACTGGATCGACTGATGGAATGTCAAGAGCTACTGCGGATAGGTTGGAGAGGGCTGTTGTGAGGTTCTCTTGGCCCTGGGCGCTGAGAACCGCCACGATGGCTTCTTGCAACGGTTCTAACCACACTGACGCTGCTGATTCATCTTGAAGCATCTGCCACTGCATGGCATTACTTGCTGGACCGTTATTTGCTTGGGTGCCGAATAAGGGAAAATGGTAGGGTTGGAAATTGGTATCGTTCAACATTGTCGCTTCAATGATGGCAAGATGAGTCCATGTGTCTCCGTTGAGGAGGTCATTTTCCTCTATTTCATCGATGACACGTATAAAATCAATATTCGAACGATATTCGTTTTCAACTTCGTTGAGAAGGTCTACGCTAGGGTCATCGGGGAAAAAGCCATCCTCACTATTGTCAAATTGTAGATGCATAGCACCGGAGGCGAGCAAGAGAACTGCGAACATGATGGCACCAAAAGCCTTCTTCGGATGTTCGACGCTGACTTCGGTTAACATCATGAAAGGATTTCGCATGTTTTTTGCACATCTTCTTTCCTTATAACCGCCTGTTTAGAACTCTCACACATCTGCCGAATTCCCAAGTATTCGTCATGCCGTGGGTTGAAATATCCTAGACTGCTTATCAGATTATGAGCGATGTGAAACTGTACTTTGGGTACGGGTCCAATATGGACCGGGAGGATTGGGTGCGATGGTGTTCCGATCATGAAACAGACCCGGCAGGATTGATTGAAATCGGGCCTGCTTGGCTTCCAGATTACACTCTAAAGTTCCATTATTTCTCTAACAGCAGAAAGGCAGGCGCCGCAGATGTGGTGCCAGCAGGACGAGGTTCTGTTGTCCCAGGACTATTGTTTGAGGTGAATGAAGAAACGCTCGCTGCTCTTGATGATAAGGAGGGCCTCCCTTATGCTTACGAACGAAGAAATGTAACGGTGATAGATGGAAGTGGTGCATTGAGACAAGCAATCTCGTACACCGTCCAAAAACATAGGTATTCCGGAGATTATGAACAACCAGATGCTGCTTATGTTGACTTGATTCAAAGAAGTTTATTACGGAACAAGTTACCAATTGATAATTTGAATTATGCAATTGAAGATATGGACCAAAAAAAGTTCCTTGACACCATATTTGTCTACGGTACGCTACGCCAAGGTGAATCACGCTCAGGCGTCATGACCAAGGCTGCTGATGGCGGCATGGAACGCGCCACAGTTTCTGGAACGCTCTACAATCATGGTACGTACCCCGGATTTCGGGCACAGGGCGAAGGAACTGTGATTGGAGAACTCTATCGTTGCCGTGACATCGCTGACACCCTGACAAAGCTCGATGCAATCGAAGGTTTCTCGTCTTATGAAGGCCATGAGGGCCTCTATCATCGTGCTGTGGTGAAGGTCACGATTGGAAGTAAAGAAAAATGGGCATGGACATACATTACCAATCTCCCAACCCCAAAGGATAGTATCATTGAGAGCGGCGATTGGCTCGAGCGTTGAAGTGTTTACTCATCAAGTTCCAACAACACAGCACCCTGTGTCACTTGATCCCCTGCTTCAAAGTGAACCGCAGTAACAACTCCATCCTTTGCGGCAACGATACGATGTTCCATCTTCATTGCTTCAAGGACCATAAGTGGAGTACCTGATTGAACTTCTTCGCCTGTTTTCACAAGGACCTCCAAGACTTTACCCGGCATGGGGGCAACCAAGCCTCCTTCATGTTGTGAGGAAGTTGAACCCGGCTCAATACGCTCCCAGCGATAGGTCTGACCGTGAAGGTGTACCCACCATACGTCGCCAACTTTGGCCACGTGAGCGTATGCAATTCGACCGTCTGAAAGACGAATCTTCAGACGAGCATCTCCCGTTGGCTCAAGTAAATGTCCTGCCAGAGCATAACCTGAATCTGTGCGAGTTAGACTAACCTCTACTGGGCCGTCTGGAGAGGAGAACTGATGCTGCATCAAGGATACCTCCGACTCAGAGTTGAAAATGGACTTGGTAGGCCAAGGGATTCGCCATCCGGACGAGCCGCCAATGTCCGGTGAAGCCCCATTGTCTCACCTGCCGCTGCTGCAAGCAATGATGCATCTTCTAGAAGTGGAGCGGCGATTGGATTCCATCCATTAGGCCAATGGTCGTCTATAGTCGTCGTCGTGGTCGTCCCGTCAACGATAGGTTGAGCATCACAAAGTTCTCGGAGGAAACGAACATTCGTGGTAGTACCCAGAATAACAAAATCATCCAAAGCCCGACGCATACGCTGAAGGGCTTCTTCACGAGATGGAGCCCAAACGATGAGCTTTGCAAGCATCGGGTCGTAGTTGGGCGTGACATCATCTCCCTCGCGCACTCCGGTATCGAGACGAATCCCTGGGCCTTCTGGAGGCCTAAACACAGCCAGAGGTCCGATTGATGGTAGAAAGTTGTTGGAAGCATCTTCAGCATAAAGCCGAACCTCAATAGCGTGCCCTCGTATGTTTAACTCTCCACAAGACATGGGTTGGCCCGAAGCAATCCTCAACTGCTCACGCACGATGTCAGTTCCAGTGACGAGTTCAGTTACTGGGTGTTCTACCTGAATTCTCGTGTTCATCTCCAAAAAGAAGAATTCACCGGTTGGAGCCAATAGAAACTCAACTGTGCCAGCTCCCTCGTACGAGACTGCTTGGGCTGCTTGAATCGCTGCTTGCCCCATTGCCTCTCTTAGTTCAGGCGTCATGGTGGGCCCCGGGGCCTCTTCAAACACCTTTTGATGGCGCCGTTGAACGCTACATTCCCGTTCGCCAAGATGGATAGTTCTACCGTGACGGTCTGCGAGAACCTGAATTTCAATGTGCTTTGAGCCATTAAGAAGCCGTTCAATGTAAATTCGGCCATCGCCAAATGCAGCCAAGGCCTCACGACGTGCTCCTTCTGCCGATTGAAGGAAGTCAGCAGGGTCGTAAACAGCCCGCATACCCTTTCCACCTCCACCACTCGATGCCTTCAGGAGCAGTGGATAACCAACACGTTCCGAAGCAGATAGGAGAGCAGCCATTGCGTCATGTTGGTCCTCGCTTTCTACTTCTTCGCCTGGTATTACAGGAACACCCGCATTACGCATTGTTTGACGAGCAGTCATTTTATCACCCATTTGTTCTATTGCTTCGGGTGATGGTCCAATCCAAATGATTCCTGATTGCTTCACAGAGCGGGCAAATGGTGCTCGTTCCGACAAAAAGCCAAACCCTGGGTGGATAGCATCAGAACCTGTTGAAAGGGCTGCTTGAATGATTTGTTCTTGGTCAAGATAGGTCGTTGCAATGGTGTCTCCATTCAGTACAATAAGCTCATCGGCCATCTCGGTGAAAAGAGTTCCTTGGTCGTTTGGAGCGCAAACAGCCACAGTTAGAATTCCTGCTTCTCGGCATGCACGTAGAATACGGCATGCTATTTCACCTCGGTTGGCGACGAGAACTTTGGTGATCATGGTCAATCCTCATTCAAGTTCTTCTGGCTTCCAGTTTGGTTGGCGCTTTTCAAGGAATGAGGATAAGCCCTCTTGCCCTTCGTCAGAACCTCGCATCTTGCTGGTAAAGTCCAGCGTATAATTGCGCAAATTCCCATCACTACCCGTCCAACGGTCAAAGTTTAGAGTCAATTCCTTGGCCAATGAGATAGCGCAAGGTCCGGTGGATAAGACCTCATTTGCAAGACTGTCAATTGCTGCAGGCAACGCATCAATGTTCTCAACCACATGTTCAATGAATCCGGTTCGTAGGGCCTCATCAGCATCAATTCGGCTTGCCTGCATGGCCAAACGGCGGAAACATGCAGAACCTAGACGTCGGTACACATAGGGACCGATTACAGCCGGGAGAATTCCAAGTTTACCTTCTGAAAGTGCAATTTTAACATTCGAAGTGGCGATGACATGGTCTAGACAAGCAACAAGACCTGCCCCCCCGCCAAGAGCCACGCCTTGGACAGCTCCAATTGTAAAGCATGGATGGGCCCAAAGTCCATTGAACAAACGATCCAATCGCTCCGAGTCTATTCGGTTCTCTTCAACGGTATTTGCTCCTGCATCTCGCATCATATTGATGTCTGCACCTGCGCAGAAATGGCGTCCAGCACCGGAAAGAACGATGATGCGTAAGAAGGGTTTTCCGTTACTATCATGAAGTTCACCTTGGCGCCCAACGCTTCGTTCGGCAGTCCAATCAAACAGGGTACAGAGTTCCGTTATGAGTTGAACGTTGAGGGCATTGAATTTTTCCTCACGGTTGAGTTTTAGGTGGCAAATCGAATCATTGATTTCAATTGACACCAATTCGGTTTCAGGGGGTTGCTCCATAGAAGTCATGTGATATTCTCCAATTGCATTTTTAAATATTCTATTGAAAACTTACATCCTGAAAATTCCGTAGCGGTTGTCAGGCAAAGGTGCGTTACGGGCGGAAGCCAAGCAGAGCCCGAGAACATCACGTGTATCTCTTGGATCGATGATGCCATCATCCCACAGACGGGCGGTAGAGTAATACGGACTGCCTTCGGTTTCGTATTTGTCAAGAATAGGTTGACGGAACGCTTGGAGTTCATCACCCTCGAGTAGTGGCAATCCTTCCCGTTGCCGTTGATCTTGTTTGACAGTGGCAAGCACGTCCGCTGCTTGAGGCCCACCCATTACTGAGATCCGGCTGTTAGGCCACATGAAAAGGAATCGTGGGTCGTAAGCCCGCCCGCACATGCCGTAGTTTCCTGCTCCGTGTGAGCCGCCAATGATAACAGTAAACTTGGGGACGTTGACGCAGGATACTGCAGTAACGAGTTTAGCACCATCTTTTGCAATACCTCCGGCTTCATAGGCTTGACCAACCATGAACCCGGTGATGTTCTGAAGGAAGATGAGCGGGATGCCTCTTTGCCCGCATAATTCAACAAAATGAGCGCCTTTGAGAGATGATTCAGAAAACAGAATTCCGTTATTAGCAACAATACCGACCTTGTGACCGTGAATGTGGGCGAATCCACAAACCAGTGTGGTTCCATATCGCGCCTTGAATTCATGGAACCGGGACCCGTCAACGATACGAGCGATAAGTTCACGAATATCCACTGGAGTTCGATTATCTGAAGGAATCAAACCGAGAAGGTCTTCAACATCATGTGCTGGTTCTTCAGGCTCGTTGCTGGCTGCAGGAGCAAGGGTTCGCGGACCAAGGTTTTCCACAACATTACGAACCATTCGCAAGGCTTCATCCTCATCCTCAGCAAAGTGGTCAGCGACACCAGATTGGACAGTGTGAACTTCAGCACCCCCCAGGTCTTCTGCAGTGACTTCTTCCCCCGTAGCTGCTTTGACGAGAGGAGGGCCAGCAAGGAAAATTGTACCGTTTCCTTTGACGATGATGGATTCATCAGACATGGCAGGGACATAGGCCCCTCCTGCGGTACACGAACCTAGGACCGCAGCAACCTGTGGGATTCCATCCCCGGACATGCGGGCTTGGTTACGGAAAATACGTCCAAAATGACCGATGTCAGGGAACACCTCGTCTTGCATGGGCAAAAAAGCACCGCCGGAGTCAACGAGATAGATGCATGGTAGGTTGTTCTCGTGAGCCACTGTTTGTGCACGAATGTGTTTCTTTACGGTCATTGGATAATATGAACCACCTTTGACGGTGGCATCGTTGGCGACGAAAAGACATTCACGACCGTGAACCATTCCGATGCCCGTTACGATACCTGCCGAATGAGCTCTACCATCGTAAAGTTCGTGCGCAGCAAGTGGAGAAAGTTCCAAAAACGCAGTTCCTGGGTCAATGATGCGTTCGATTCGCTCCCTTGGCAAATGCTTACCACGTGAACGGTGGCGCTCGACGTATTTTCCTCCACCTCCGTTAGAAGCGGTAGCAAGGCGTTCACGCAATTGAGCAATCAACGCTTCGTTGTGCTCCTTGCGTTCAGAAAATTCAGGGTCTGCACGATTCACCCGGCTTGGTAAACGGTCCATCTCAACGCCTCAAATTCAGCCAAGGGTGTGTCGCATTTAATTGCATGGAATCCAATTGAAGCGGAGATAAGGCTCTAGGTTCAAACCCCAAGCATCAATCTACCAATGTCACGAAGACCAGGGGCCAAACCAACAATCAACACTGCAAGGACGATTAGTAGTCTGAAATGTTGCTGACGATGTTCGACTCGCATTTGGACGAAAAGCCAAACTATGAGGCCGACCAATATGCCTTTGATGATAGCGAAGAACCAGGCGCCTTCGCCCCATGAAATACCCACCATCTCGTTAATTCGCCCGCCGAATTGAATTACAGCATCACTAACTGGGTGCTTTTCCCCGTAACCAAAGAAATCTATCCCCATCATCGTTGCAAAACCATCGGCCAACTGTCCAAAAACCATTCCAAGAACCATTGGGTGGGCGAGCAACGCTTTGTTGGAAAGGAATTCTACAGGATGAGATGCCCACTTTTCAGGTTGATCTTCCCATTCCTTGAGACCAATGCCTTGTGGAAGAACTCCTGCCATGTAGCCAGTTAACTTGAGTTGGTGAGCATCCTCTTTTCCTGCACGGTACATGAACCAGCAAATCACCGCAGGTAGGCCCAAAACGATGAATACCGGCCACAGAGTAACATCATTAGAAACTCGGCCGCTCTCTTGCGCCCAAGGCGTGGACATGAATTGCCCCCAATGGCCAAGTCCTAGGACAATTGCACCAACCGCAAACGACAACATGCCCCGAGTGATTGCTTCCCATCCGCGTGTTTGCATCATTGAGAACCACATGAATACGCAGGCAGCAATCAATCCAACTAGCGCGATTGAAAAAGAAGATTCGGGATGTTCAATGTATGCGGGTCTGTAAAGCCAATACCACTGGAGCATCAATGCAACGAAGAGGAATCCAAGGATGAGTGTTGACTGACGTTCTTCGGCCTCGTCGCTATTGACGCCATCCCATGTTCGCCCCAATAAATGACTGATGACCGCAATACCGACCAACCATCCAGCCAAATGAAGATGAATCAGGGGAGAAATGAAAAGTACGTCTTGCGATGATGAAAAGAAGTCTGCATCTTCCAGAACACGCATCACTGGTGCAAGACAGACCCAAGCGATGAGAGCAAGAGTCATCTTATCGTCACTAGGCAGGTTCCACTTTCGGAACATTGCCTGCAACAAGACTACCGATGAAAGCATGCTCAGAGTGTATATGGCGGTGTTCTGTGGAGTGTATCCTGCGTCTCCTGCAACACCTGCATCTTTGACTACAGGGTCCCAAATGATTGGCTTGAGGGTTTCAGTCCATACCGTATCGAATGCGAGAATGAGTCCCGCCATGGCTAGAAGGCCAATGCCAATTGCACCCCAAATGACAACTTTCTCACCCTTGGAGTATTCATCATCGGGAAGTGGAGTCTCCCAGGCGACACCTTCGTATTGGTCATCATCAACGTCCATGGGTAGACCTCTGTAATTGAGGGGAATGGTAACCCCCATATCGTTGTAACTCTAAGGACAACAGGTTAGCATTCATTCCTCTTCTTGTGAGGAGAGGCGGGCAATCAAGTCTGCTTTCTTTCCACCAACTGGAAGTCCTGCAGCCTTGAGCCGCTCTTTGAGGTCAGCAACAGAGAGCTTGGACAAGTCCTCGTCATCGTCTTGGTCGTCTTCGTCTTCAACACCAAATCCACGAGGTTCGTGAACCTCGATGAATGAGACCTTACCGCATTCAACTGCATCACGGATGATAGTGACCAATCGGAATTTGAGCATGGCTGCATTGGTATCAAACAGCATTGTTTGAGGAATTACAATGTTCAAGTCGTCCCCGTCAAAAGAAACCTTGAACTCGCTGTGACCGGTATTTGCTTCGAGAAGTGCATTGACTTGCTCTTCCTTGCCTTCGACGACCTTCACGATCTTGAAGGTATACTTGAGAGTCTTACCAGCCATTGGGTGGTTGTAGTCAATACGAGCACGCCCAGCAGCAAGGTACGACAAGTATCCTTGACGGTTGTTGATGTTGACTGGAGCCCCGATGTAGAGCGAATTAGGGTCTTGAACTGCACGGATGAGTTTGTCGATACTGATGGTTTCGATTTGGGTGCTGTCTTTCTCTCCGTATGCCTCAACAGGAGCGATAACGACTTCAATTTCCTTGTTTGCCTTTGCTTCTCCCAATGCGGCTTCAAAACCAGGGATGAGTTGACCGCCACCGACGACACAGACCATTGGCTGATAGGTTCGGCTTTCTTCGTGTGATTCGTGCTCTTTTGCAACTTTTTCACGAGTGGTTTCGATGAGATCACCGGTTTCATCGTTATACAATTCATAATCAACGTGGACAATTGTTCCTTCTTCCATGGTAATGCCTCCAAAGGGGATGTTTCGGCGACCGACCCCCCCTTCATAATTCCATTGGAAGAATTCATTCTTCTTCTGAAGGGATTAAATCGTGTAGATTGGTGGGCAGTGCACTGTTCTTGCCCTGTGAAACAGCGACCAATGTCATGCCCCCTATCATCAGGCCCCAGCCCGCCCAAACTGCATGAGAGTGAGGAAGAACATAGATAGTAACACGGACCAACTCTACAGATTCAAGTCCGTCTTGTTGAACCGTCTGCATCAAGGCATTGGATTGGCTACCGTCAAAAATAAACACAATATCTCCTGTTAATCGTGTTAATGTATCAACTTCTGAACGTGGGAGGGCTTGAGCGTCAAAACGGAGCATCCCCGGTTGAACTTCACCGATTTCTTTCGGGGTGCCCTCAGAATCAATGTCAAAAATACGGATGTTTACTCCAACAAAGCCATCACCTACTTCCAACCCTTCATCCTCCAATAGGAGTTCAGTAAACTCATATCCAATCCCCTCGTGAACAATCATTTCGTTCTTAACCAGCGAGAGACGGTGGCTTGCATCCCCTCTGTCAACCAATGTCGTTGTTGAAAGATGGCCAAGGAGTAACAAGAGCAATCCAAAGTGTACGATGTGGGCCCCTAAGGGTATTCGTAGCAATGTTCCTTTTTTGCGTGCCTTTACCGCTTGCCGAACTACCTCACGCCCAACCGGCGCTCCTGCAAGCAGTAAGAATGGGAGGCTAAACCAGACAATATGTCCTCGTTGAAGTTGTTGGGAAATTGGAGTGCTGGAATCTGCCCCAAGCGAGTCGGGAAAGAGCAGGGCTCCAACTAAAGCCACAGCTGTTGCCCCTCCAAGAAGGTACAAATTTTGATTAGTATCATCTTTTCTTCTAGTGTACAAGAACAAACAAACACCGATTGCCGTGAGGAACGGAGCGCCGTAGAGTTCATGTGCGTCGAAATTGATAGCGTCAATACTTGATATCAGTAAAACCCAAGTCAGTACAAGGTAGAGATTAACGACAAGGACACTACCCCACAAGGCTAGCTTCAGTTGCATTTTTCTGCTCTTAAGCGAGGGTGAATCTTGTTCTTGAGTTGGAGCAAGAAGCCAAGGCAGAACAAACGTGACCAGCATAAATGCTGCAACAGGCAACTCCAACATTTGAGCCCATGCAAGCGATAAGCCCATCACAACACCTGCTGCCGCCCAAGGCCATGCAACTAGAGCAGATTGGGCGTAATACAGGGGTAAGAAGAGAGCAGCAAAAATCATTGTTATGAAGACGTCTTCGGTTAAGGCGAATATCAGAACAGTGAGAATACCATGCAGTGGCAGAGAGGTGAATGTTGTGTAAGACCAATTCTCTGAGTCCACTACCTCCGGTTTCGTCTTGATCTTTTGTTGCGCAAGACACATTGGGAGCAGAAGGAATCCTACGAAAAGGGCATCAGGAACCACATTCCATGTAATTACATCCATGTTCGAAAAGAGGAGCGCTCCAATAAGCGCAACGCCCGCAGGCACTGCCGAAACCCAAACAGAGGATTGGCGTAGAGGTTGATTGCGGTACTCGCTTCTCTGAATTGCAAACCAGCAACCGATTAGAATCATCATCCAGGTCGTATAAGTCATAATTTCCGTAGCCGCTGGGTTATCTTTGAGAACCATTAAACGACCAAACACATTTTCTGGTAATGTGCCAGAATCATCGGTAACAAAGGTGTGAATTGACGAGGCCCAAACCCCTCCGGCCCGAGTTACAGTTGTAGCAAAAAGGGCCAGAACTCCAGTTAGAATGGCTCCTCCGGACCAAATTGAAGGTCGAACTTTACCTGGCCGAGTACGCAGATGTACGATTCCAACCAGTGCAAGCCAGGGAAGAAGTGAGCCCGTTTCGACTGGGTCCCAAGCCCAATATCCGCCCCAATCCAGTATGAGATAGGCCCAGAGGCCTCCAAGCCCGATTCCAATGGTGGCGATGATGAGAGCAGGACGGGCTACGGCTAGGGTTCGTTGCTGAATTGCTTCGTTGCTGTTAAGATAAGCACTGGAGAGACCAATGCTGGTCAATTGGAAACAAAGCGCATAGGTTAGGAAGATGAGCGGAGGATGTATGACCATCAAATCCGTTTGTAGCAATGGATTCAGCCCGCCACCAAAAAAGAATTGAGGCGTGGGTTTGAAGGGGTCTAAAGAGAAGGAAATCAACAATAACGCCAAAGTAGAGATGTGAGAAAGACGAAGCCGTGTTTGGTAGAGTCGGAGATCTCCTGCTTCACCCTGCAACGGTCGCCTAAAGAGCCACGACAGAAGCCCCATCCACCCCACCCACATGAGAAGCGGTCCCTCACGAGCAGCCCATGTAGCGGCAAAACGATATTTGAGGGGAAGAGATTCTCCACCAAAGGCCGCAACATGGAGAATGGATACATCATTGACGACGAACAATCCTGCAAGTGCAAAAAACGGCAACCCTACGAATAGGTGCAAGGCGACTGATAGCCAATGGCTTCGTTCGTGTAGTGTCGGTCGCCATATGAGGATACAGAGCGATACGAGAGCAAGCCAAAGCGTCCCCCCCCACATGATACGAGGGCAGAGCCCGTCCCTCATTGGCTTTGCTCATCAGCCGTAGAACTTCTAGCGCTTACCATCCGAAGAATTTGGCCCTTGAATAACCAAAGGAAAGTAGAACTGGAATCACTCGCTTTGTGAACAAAATCGGTTTACGAACCAAGATCCGCAACCCGATGACAACTTTATCCAAAGGACTCATGTTTCCAAGTTCTTCTGGTAGACAACGAGCCATGGTTGACATTTCTTCATCGGTTAAGTCGTAAAGAGCAGTCTTTCCTTTCAGAATTTTGTGATATGGAGGGAAACGTTTCTTCCAAGCCTGCTCATAGGCCATTAGTCGCTTGTTGCTCATATCATTTTCTTTGAGTGCAGCAACGATGGTTTGTGCTGCTTCCCTCCCCGACCAGAGAGCGAGGTGAGTACCACCTTCAAACAACGGTGAGGTGAATCCTGCAGCATCACCCACGAGAAGAATTCCGTCCCCAACAGTGGTTGTACGGGGACCTGAAATTGGAATGGTCCCCCCGAACGGGCGGATTTTGATTCCTTCTGCACGCCATGGAGGATTTGCGGTAGGCTTGTTGGCAAGATAGGTGTCTTCGATGAAAGAATTGAGATATTTAATGGCCCCTTTTTTGTCGGTCGTAACCAGCCCAACATTGGCTCGCCCGCCTTCCTTTGGGATCATCCAAACATAGCCGTGAGGTGAGTATTTTGGCCACAAGTAAAAGTCCAGATATCCATCGTTGGGTACATCCAGCACCTCGTATTGGAATCCGGCAATAACCTCTACTTCCCCTCCCATGTCCAAGAGTTTGGATGCTGCACCCGAGACGCCTGAACCGTCAATAACGGCTCGACATTCAATTGGAAACTCCTCGCCTTTTCCATCTATTTTCCAATTGACAAATTGATTTTCGCTATTGTAAATTCTTTCCATGGAAGTCACGCGGTGGTGAAGAAGAAGTTCTGCTCCTTGTTTGCCGGCCTCATCACACAACCAGCGCTCAAACAGATGTTTTTCCAGCACGTAACCTTGCTCGGTGAGGAGTTTTTCCGTACCATCTGGAAAAATAACTCGTATCCCTTTTACATCTAAGGCCTTGACATGGTCTGGCAATTCAAGGTCAAGGTTTTGTACCGCTAATTCAGAAAGACACTCGCCACAATGAACCGGCGTACCAACTTCAGGATCAGCTTCTAGAATCAACGTAGAAAGCCCGGCCCTTGCTGCATGTAAGGCAGCAGAACCGCCCCCTGGACCAGCGCCAATCACGACCACGTCACACGTTCTCATCGGACCCCTCTGTGTATGAGAGGGCGGGGGAGGCACATGAAGAAAACGGTTGCTTCCGACGGAGCCAGCTTGACCGACATCAGGGCCATAGGCGCACATACGGAGGTTCAAAGGCAAGAACGACCACGCCGGTTTGTGGCATGGAGGACCCTCAAGCGTTGGATGACCCACCTCGAGGAACGAGGAGAGTTAATTCGCATTAACCGACCCGTTGATGTCGTCTATGAAGCAGGAGCTATCGCTGACCTTCTTGTGAAGAACGACGGGCCAGCAGTGGTGTTTGAGCAACCCCGATTAGCCAATGGAACGATATCAGTCATGCCTCTCGCCATGAACTTATTCGGCTCCCATGACCGAACGCTTCGTGCTCTTGGGGCAAAGCATGAGACGTCCATCGGCGACCGAATGGTCGCCATGATGAAGCCAGACATCGGCGCCATGACAAAACGTCCATGGACTGCCCTCCCGTTAGCAAGAGATGCCTTCGCAATGCCTCCCAAGAAGAAAAGGAAAGGTGCAAGTCAGCGTGTCCGCCTCCCCCTGGACCTCACATCGCTACCAATACCGAAGACTTGGCCCATGGACGGAGGTCATTTCGTCACCCTTCCCCTCGTTGTCACTAAAGACCCAAAGACAGGTGAGCACAACTTGGGAATGTATAGAGCCCAAGTGTTTGGTCCAAAGGAACTCGGCCTGCACTGGCAGATTCACAAACATGCTGCAGACCATGCTGCAGCCTTAGGCCCAGAAGGAAAAATGCCCGTCGCAGTTTGTATTGGCGGACCCCCTGAACTAATTTTCTCGGCGATTTCACCGCTCCCAGACAACCTTTCTGAGTACCAGTTCGCAGGGATATTAGGACGGAAATCACTTCCGATTACGAAAGCCTTGACTCAAGACCTCATGGTTCCAGCAGAAGCAGACGTCGTCATTGAGGGATACTGCATCCCTGGTGAAACGCGCACAGAAGGTCCGTTTGGTGACCACTTTGGATTCTATTCCCTCACCGGACAGTACCCCGTGCTCCATGTGACGGCCATCACGTGCCGAAAAGATGCGGTTCTACCAGCAACTATTGTTGGCCTACCCCCGATGGAAGACGGATACTTAGGCGAAGCGATCGGTGGGCAATTCTCACCCGTCCTGCAATTCCAACACCGAGACGTTCGCTCTGTCCACCTGCCTCTTGAAACTGGATTTCACAATCTTGCGATTGCTGCATCTAAGCAACGATATCCAAGACAAGCCAGAAAAACAGGTCTTGGGCTCCTCGGGGCTGGGCAAATGATGTTTCTCAAGATCATGGCCATGGTCGATGAAACTTCAAACACCAAGGATCTCGAATCGTTTTTGGACGCATTGAATAACAAAGTGGACATATCTACCGACATCACAGTACTAGACGGCATGGTTGCTGACTCTCTTGAAGCAGCAAGCCCATACGAAAACGTACATTCCAAACTCCTCATTGATGCAACAACACTTGCTGCAGCCGACCCGAGAAGTTCAAACCAACCTCTCGAAGGCTCGTTTACCGAAGAATCACCCGCTTGGAGACAAGGCTTAGAAGAGCCCCCGTCGTTCTCGAATATAGAATCGGTTCAAGCATTGCCCGAAGTGGTTCAAGCCCGTATGCTTCGAGGAAGCATGCTTGTCGTCACCACAAATATCGAAGGAACGCCCTCACCTGGATCGGGATCAAGCGCTTCAAACGATGATGCTGAAGGTCAACGACGAAAGAAGGTTGAGCAATTGAAAAATTTAATCTGGCAATTGGAAGATTCGGAAAACCTGCGGTGGTTATTCATCACCAATGATGATGTCGAGTTGGATGGACCAAAGGCCCGAAGACGCTTACTATGGCAGTTGACATCAAGGTTTGATGTGGGCAGGGGATTGTCATTTGATACATCCCGCCAACGTCTCTGCTGGGATGCAACTACGCCAATTCCGTCTTCTGCATTCGGAGTTCGCAGATGGCCTGCAATCACGATGCATTCACCCCAAACATTGGCAAAAGTCGCTCAGCATCCGGAGTTGGATTCATATGTCTGGCCCCCACACCTATCTTTCGGGAGTCACGGTTAATGGATGCTAAGCAGATTTTTTCGTTCATCAAAATAGAACACACGCTCTTTTCCCTCCCGTTCGTATTGATGGGATATTTCATTGCCCTTGAGCAATTCAATATCCCTCCAAGTATAGATCTGCTCTGGATTCTTCTTGCAGCTGTCGGGGCAAGAGG